>Ga0114966_10004674_pt1 | contig 11739 bp, 12 predicted proteins | sample M_130207_XF_Meta_FD_87029 | JGI IMG/M metagenome (GOLD analysis project Ga0114966, IMG submission 87029) | Freshwater microbial communities from Lake Montjoie, Canada to study carbon cycling - M_130207_XF_MetaG | ecosystem: Environmental > Aquatic > Freshwater > Lake | place: Lake Montjoie...
GCCAGGATGTGCCGCTCGTGCGCGGGACCGCCTCCCAGACGCGGACCCTTGGTGGGCGTGGGCATTGCTACTCCTTGATCCGATGGGTGCCAACGGCGGGAGGCCGAGGCGGGCTAACAGTCGTGAACGTCTAGTACTGCTCGTCCTCGGCGAACGCGGCGTCATCGTCGTCGTCGTAGAAGGTGACCACCTGCGACGGGTCGAATCCGGGGGGGCTGTCCTTGAGCTGCAGGCCGAGGGACACGAGCTTGACCTTCACCTCGTCGATCGACTTGGCGCCAAAGTTGCGGATGTCGAGCAGATCGGCTTCCGAGCGACCGAGGAGCTCGCCCACAGTATGGATGCCCTCACGCTTGAGGCAGTTGTACGAGCGCACCGAGAGGTCGAGCTGCTCGATGGGCATCGAGAGCTGCTCGGCCGCAAAGGCGTCGACAGGCGAGGGCCCAATGTCAATGCCCTCGGCCTCGACGTTGAGCTCGCGGGCGAGGCCGAAGAGCTCGACGAGAGTCTTACCGGCGGACGCCACGGCATCGCGGGGACGAATGCTCGACTTGGTTTCAACATCAACCACGAGGCGGTCGAAGTCGGTGCGCTGCTCAACGCGCGTGGCCTCGACCTTGTACGTGACCTTCAGCACCGGCGAGTAGATCGAGTCGATAGGAATGTGACCGATGGGCTGGTCGGGCTGCTTGTTCTGCACGGCCGACACGTAGCCGCGCCCGCGCTCAACCACGAGCTCGATCTCGAGCTTGCCCTTGGCGTTGAGGTTGGCAATGTGGAGGCCGGGGTTGTGCACCTCGACGCCGGCGGGAGGGGCGATGTCGGCCGCGGTGACCTCGCCCGGACCCTGCTTGCGCACGTACATCACGACAGGCTCGTCGTTGTCGGACGACACCACCAGGTTCTTAATGTTGAGGATCAGCTCAGTGACGTCCTCAGCAACTCCGGGAACGGTGGTGAACTCGTGCAGCACGCCGTCGATGCGAATGCTGGTTACTGCCGCGCCGGGAATGGACGACAGCAGCGTGCGACGGAGCGAGTTGCCGAGCGTGTAGCCAAAGCCAGGCTCGAGGGGCTCGAGGATGAAGCGCGAGCGGTTCTCTGAGATGGGCTCTTCAGTGAGGGTGGGCCGCTGTGCAATCAGCACGGTTGTGTCCTTTCGTGGCGTCCGCCATATAACGCCGTTGTGTGGTGCCCCCCGCCGTCCGGCCGGATCGACGGGGCCTGGGGGGACTACTTGGAGTAGAGCTCGACGATCAACTGCTCCTGCACCTGGGTGTCAATCAGCGCCCGCGAGGGGAGGGCGTGCACCAGGACGCGCATGCGGTTGGGGATGACCTCGATCCACGTGGGCACCGGACGCTCGCCAGCCTCAGCGCGCGCGACGATGAACGGGGTCATCTCGCGTGACGACGGGGCCACCTCGACGATGTCGTTCTCGCTGACGCGGAAGGAGGGAATGTCGACCTTCTTGCCGTTGACCATGATGTGGCCGTGGCGCACGAACTGGCGGGCCATGTCGCGTGACTTGGCGAAGCCGGCGCGGTACACCACGTTGTCGAGGCGAGTCTCGAGGATGCGCAGGAGGTTCTCACCGGTCTTGCCCTGCTTGCGGTTCGCCTCCTCGTAGTACCCGCGGAACTGCTTCTCGAGCACTCCGTAGATACGCGCACACTTCTGCTTCTCACGCTTCTGAAGGAGATACTCGCTCTCCTTGGTACGACCACGCCCATGCTGCCCCGGGGGGTAGGGACGCGCGTCAAAGGGACACTTGGGGGAGTCGCACTTCGAGCCCTTGAGATAGAGCTTGACCTTCTCCCGGCGGCATCGCTTGCAGTCCGCTCCGGTGTAACGAGCCATGTGAGTTCAGTCTCCTGTGGTGTGGGCGGTCAGACGCGACGGCGCTTGGACGGACGGCATCCGTTGAACGGAACCGGAGTGACATCCGAGATGGATCCGACCTCGAGGCCGGTGGCCTGCAGCGATCGGATGGCGGTCTCGCGGCCCGAACCCGGGCCCTTGACGAACACATCGACCTTCTTCATTCCGTGCTCCATGGCCCGGCGAGCGGCCGCCTCGGCGGCGAGTTGCGCCGCGAAGGGAGTCGACTTGCGCGAGCCCTTGAAGCCCACCTGGCCCGCGGAGGCCCAGGCAATCACTGCCCCGGTGGGGTCGGTGATCGAGATGATCGTGTTGTTGAACGTGCTCTTGATGTGCGCGTGGCCGTGAGCGATGTTCTTCCGCTCCTTGCGACGCACCTTCTTCGCGCCGGCCTGCTTGCTCTTGGGGGGCATGTGCTTCCTTCGGGGTCTCGTGGAGGGCTGCTGCGGGGAGGGTGACGGTCACGACGGCGAGTGGCCGACGCGGGGGCACCTGCCTCTAGCGGGCCTTCTTCTTTCCGGCAACGGTCTTCTTGGGGCCCTTGCGCGTACGCGCGTTGGTGTGCGTGCGCTGGCCTCGCACAGGAAGGCCGCGGCGGTGACGGATGCCCTGGTAGCAGCCGATCTCAACCTTGCGGCGAATGTCAGCCGACACCTCGCGACGGAGGTCGCCCTCAACGCGGAAGTTGGTGTCGATGTAATCGCGGAGGGCGATGACCTGATCCTCGGTGAGGTCCTTGGTGCGGACCTCCGAGCTGATGCCCGTCGCCACGAGCATCTCGCGGGAGCGGGTACGGCCAATGCCGTAGATGTAGGTGAGCGCAATCTCAATCCGCTTGTCGCGGGGGAGGTCAACGCCGACGAGACGAGCCACGTGTCACTTCGCTTTCGTGGAATTCGCAGGATCAGTGGCGGCACCGTTCCGACCCGACGAGCGGGAGGGTCCTCAGCCTGCGGCCGAGGGTGTCGTCCTGGCCGAGGCCAGGGGGCGGGTGACGCCTATCAATGGGAAGAAATTTAGTTGTAGTAGCCGTGCTGACGAGCCAATGAATCGGTGATTCAGCCCTGCCGCTGCTTGTGGCGAGGGTTCTCGCAAATGACCATGACTCGGCCATGGCGACGAATGACCTTGCACTTGTCGCAGATCTTCTTGACGCTGGGCTGAACCTTCATGGCTCTCTTCCTACTTGTATCGATAGACGATGCGACCGCGGGTGAGGTCGTAGGGCGATAGCTCCACGACCACGCGGTCGTCGGGAAGAATGCGGATGTAGTGCATGCGCATCTTGCCGCTGATGTGGGCAAGCACCTTGTGGCCATTGTCGAGTTCAACTCGGAACATTGCGTTCGGAAGAGACTCGGTGATGGTGCCCTCGAGTTCGATGGCGCCGTCTTTCTTGGCCATGAAGTGCGTGCAACTCCTCAGATCGTCGTGCCGGTGAGTCTGACTGGATGGTAAGGTGCCGCGCTAGGTGGTGAACTTGCCCGAGACCGCGCACGCCGTGAGCGCCGAGGACAAACGGCACGAGACACAGATACGCGAGGCTCGGGAGAGCCGACTCCGTAGTGTATGCCGTGGGGGCCGTCCAGTGCCAATCGCGGGTGCTAAAACGGGCATTTCGTTCGTATCGCTCGCATTGTGATCGTGTTATCGCAGGCGCGCCGAAGCGCCTGTCGCTACCGCTCCCGGGCGGCGAACCCGACCCAAGACCAACCCTTCACGCAACGCATACGCCGCCGCCGCCGCCCGGTTGGGCACCTCCAGCTTGGCCAAAATGTGCTCGAGATGCGTGGCCACCGTGCGGCTGGTGATGACCAGTGACTCCCCGATGTCCTGGTTCGACAGTCCCTCCGCAGCCAGGGTCAGCACCTCCAGCTCGCGGTGACTCAGCGGACGGATGTCGATCTCGTCGATGCTCACCACCGACGACAGCGACTCATCGCCTCGGCACGGAACAACGACGACCTTGAAGCAGTCGGCATCTTCGGCCCAGACGAACGAGCCCCACGAGCCGCGCGAGGTGAACCCTCGAGCCACCTGAAGCAACTCGCTGTTTCGCTCCAGCAGGGGGTGGGCCGCCATCCCCGGGAGGGGCACGATCTCGCCGGTAGGGTTGACGCCTACCGCCCTCGTTCCCGATCCGAGCAGCATCGACAGCCACCGTGCCGTACCCGCTGGATCGGTGAGATTACCCAAGGTGGAGCAGAGACTGGCGATGGCGTCTGTCGCGACGTCACTCGGGTGGCGACGGCTGTCGGTTGAGAGGTTGATGACTCCGGTGACTCGACCGTCGGGCGTTCGAAGGCACATGGTCATGCCCTCGCGGTATCCCGCGGGGAGGAGAACGTCGCTGACGGCCCAATTGTCGAGCGGATCGCCCGGTAGGTCGCGCATACGAACCGGCCGGCCGGTCTCGAGCAAGTTGAGTTGCGTCATCAGGTCGATGAACTCCGGACTGTGCAGGCTGTCGAGCACGTGGTCGGAGTAGCCCGTGGAAGCGAGCACCTGTGGCAGACCGCTCACCGGGTCGAAGTCACAGATCTCAGCGGCGACGAAGGGGACGAGCTCGCGCAACTCCTCGAGCACCGTATCAGCCCGCTCGACCGTGGTACCGGCGCCTCCAGCGATGGCCGCCACCCGCCCCACCGCAGCCATCGCACGCCGGGGGTCGCTGGTCACGGAGGAATGGTGTCACGGCTTCGGTCACATCGGTACCGATCTCCCGGTTTCGTGCTCTGTTCGTAACCTATTCTCGCTGTTCTGGCGGTTGCGGCAGGAAAAGATCGGCAGACCTACCGATAGTCGCGCGTCGCCTCATGCCGGACTCTGAGAACATGTAGGCGGCCGCGCCTGCACTCACTAGGAGGCCCCATGAAAAGCTCTCGCCTGCTTGCGACGGCCGGAGCCCTCACCACAACCGCGCTCGTGCTTGCGGCCTGTGGCGGCTCTAGCTCGTCAACCACGTCCAGCTCCGCCGCTCCCTCGGCGGCAGAGACCACCGCGGCTTCGTCCGCGCCCCCCTCGTCGTCGGCGCCGGCGAACACCGATCCCATCACGATTGGACTGCCCATCGCTCAGTCCGGCCCCGCCGGCATCGCCGACCACAAGGACTGCTGGAACGGAGCCATTCTCGCCAGCGACGAAATCAATGCTGCTGGCGGAGTCAACGGCCGCCAGCTCGCCCTCGATGTCACCGACATCGACATCCTCAGCCCCGAGGGCATCACGGCAGGTTTCCAGAAGCTAGCCGGTGACGGCGTGCAAGCGTTCGTCTCACCGTTCGTCATCATCCCGCCGCCGGCGCTCGATGCGGCCGCGGCGTACGGCGCTCCCTACATGAGCGGCGACACCAACATTGATGCTCAGGTGATCCGTGAGGGTGACCCGGCGAAGTACGGCAACTACTTCGTCGACCCGGCCGAGACCTACTACGGCACGGGCTTCGTGACGGCCCTGACCAACCTGTCCGACACCGGCAAGTGGAAGCCCAAGAACAACAAGGTCGACATTGTTCGTGGCGACACCGCCTACAACAAGAACATCGCTCAGGCAACGATCGACGCGGTCAAGGCGTCGAACGGCAAGTGGGAGATGGGTGAGGTCATCGACATCACAGCGGGCACCAAGGACTGGGCCCCGGTCATCCAGAAGCTGCAGGCCTCCGACTCCGGCGTGATCATGGTCGACCACTGGATCGGGGCCGAGCTCGCGTCGTTCTCCCAGCAGTTCGCTCAGAATCCGGTGAAGAACTCGCTGGTCTACCTGCAGTACGGACCCTCGCAGCCCGAGTACCTGAAGATCGCCGGACCGGCCGCCAACGGCTTCATCTGGGGAACCGTGATCGGCACCGGCAACACCTCGGCCGAGGACAAGGCCTTCCGCGCCACCTACCAGTCGAAGTTCGGCGTGGACGACAAGACCATGGGCATGGTGTACCCGGCGTGGTGCTACGACATGGTCAAGGTGCTTGCCAACGCGTGGACGAACGTCGACCCGGCTGACTTCAAGGCCGTGAACGAGTTCATCGCGAAGAACCCGACCGACGGTGTCACGGGGCATCTGGACTTCTCCGCCGCCAGCGGCGCAGTTCCGATCTACCCCGACGTCGCGGCCACGATCAAGGACGGTGTGACGCACTACTTCTACCAGGTGCAGGATGGTCGCCACACGGTCATCGCTCCGGCGGACGACGCGGAGGCCGAGTTCGTCCCGCAGCCCTGGATGAGCTAGGCATCATCCGTGGCTCTGCTGTCCTGCTCCGACATCACGCTCGAGCTCGGTGGGCGCTCCATCCTTGAGGGTGTATCGCTCGACGTCGAGCAGGCTGAGGTTGTTGGTCTTGCCGGTCCCAATGGGGCCGGCAAGACCAGCCTCTTCGAGGTGCTGTCGGGCAGGCAGTTGCGTCATGGAGGCGACGTTCTTCTCGATGGCACCTCCATCAGATCCCTCACCATGCGCGAGCGCGTGGAGCAGGGTCTGGCCCGTAGTTTCCAGCGACCGATCGTCCCCGCTTCGCTCACGGTCGGCGAGACGCTTAAGGCCGCGCGTAAGGCATTCAAGCCCGAGCCCTCACGACTGCAACTCGAATGGGCAACCGAATTCGTCAGGCTTCGCTCATCGTGGGACCAGCCCACCGGATCGCTGGAGACCCTGGAGCGACGCAAGCTCATGCTGGCATGTTTGGTGGTCCGTCAGCCACGCATCGTTCTGCTCGACGAACCTGCCTCCGGGCTCACCGGCTCGGAGATCGACGAGATTGACCTCATCGTGCGCAACCTCTCACAGGAGTACGGGGTGGCCGTCTTGCTCATCGAGCACCGACTCGAACTCCTCGCGATGGTGGCGCGGCGCGTGCTCGTGCTCGACGTGGGCACCATCATCGCGGAGGGCCCCCCGGACTCGGTGTTCAAGGACGAGCGCGTCCGCCAGGCCTACTTCGACGTGCCGATCTCCGCCGACGACCTCACGCCGATCGACGCGGTGACGTGATGACCGCCAGCATCCTCCGACTCAGTGGAGTGAGCGCCGGCTATGGCCCGGTGCGCGTCCTCCACGACCTCAACCTCGAGGTGTCCCCCGGTGAGCGCATCGGGCTTGTCGGACTCAACGGTCACGGCAAGACCACGATGCTGTCAACGATCGTGGGGCTCACCGGCTGGCAGGACGGCTCCATCCTGTTTGAGGGGCGCGAGATCGGCGGCCGCCGTACACACGGCATGGGGCGCACCACTCCGGGCATCGTGCGCCAGGGCATCGCGCTGGCCCCCCAGGGGGACGCGATCTTCCCGGGGCTGTCGGTCCGCGACAATCTCGATTCCGGCGCGTACACGAAGTCGTCCTGGCGGGCCCGCACCCGCCGACGTGAGTACATCCTCGACATCTTTCCGCCCTTGGCCAAACTGCTGGGGCAAAGCGCTGGAACGCTGTCAGGTGGCGAGCGGCGCATGGTGTCGGTGGGCCGGGCCCTGATGAGTGAGTCCACCCTGTACCTCGTCGACGAGCCGTCACTGGGGCTCGCGCCGAAGATCTCAATGAGCCTCGTGACGGCACTGTGCTCCATTGATCTGGGCGAGGGCGCCATGATCATCGCCGAGCAGAACCTTCCACTCCTGCAGGGAAAGGTCGATCGGGTGCTGGGTATGCATGCTGGCGAACTCAAGCTCGACGTTGGCGAAGCACTGGGCGATGTGCCCACCGCACCCGAGGGAAGAGGAGGGTGGGGTTAATGCTGGATGTCCTCTTCAGCAGCCTGGTGCTGGCGTCGGTATACGGGCTCGTCGCTATCGGAATCTCTCTCACATGGGCGAGCATCGGAATGCTCAACCTCGCGCAGGGCTTCATCTTCACCGCCGGTGGCTACTCGGCCTACCTCGCATCGCAGGTGCTCGTGGCCGCGGGTGTTTCCACCGGCGTCCTCTCCGTCGGAACCGTTGCAGCCGGCATGCTCGGGGGGGCAGTGGCCGGGCTCGTCGTCGGCGCCATCACCTTCCTGCCGCTTCAGGACCGGGAAAACTTCAAGACGCGCGCGCTCATTGCCACGCTGGCCATCAGCCTCATCGGAACCCAGGTGTGGCTGCTCATCTTCGGCCCCCAGAGCAAGCCCATCCCGCCGATCTTCGGAGATGGCCGCGTTGAGATCGCGGGTTCGGGCGTCACCTACGGCCAACTTGGCGCAATCGTGGTGGCCACACTCATGCTCGGGGCTGTCATCGCCTGGATGCGCTCAAGCCGCTCGGGCCTGCAGATGCGGGCGATGATGATGAATCCGCTCGGAGCCGCTGTGGTGGGAGTGTCGGTTCGCACCACCGGTATGCGCGTGCTCGCGATCTCGGGGGCACTCACGGGCCTGTCGGCCGTTCTGCTCGGCCAGGTCTTTTTCGTCAGTCCCACGTCGGGCGTTCAACCGCTGACAGTGGGACTCATCATCTCGTTGGCAGGCGGCCTCGGTTCCATTCCGGGCACGGTCGTCGCGGCCGGCCTGATGGGACTAGCTGAGGCCCTCACTGCGCGCTACACCACCCAGGCCTACGTCCCCTTCGTGCTCTTCGGGCTCGTCGTGGTCATCCTGCTCTTCCGCCCCCGCGGACTCGGCGGCCTGTTGGAGGACGTCCGTGAGTAACTCACCCAAGCTTGTCGGGCGTCGCTCGTGGCGCCCTGCGTGGCCAACTAAGCCAGACCGACCTCTGCGGCGTCGTCGCTTCCCCCTCACCAAGCGCCCCCTGCTGCACCTCACTGGTTCCTACAACCCCAAGACGTTGCGCCGGGAGATGTCCCTCGACGACAAGAAGCCGCTCTTCTGGGTTGTCGGTCTCACTCTGCTACTGCTACTTCCCATCGCCAATGGCAGCGAGCGCCTGCTGGTGCTCTTCGGCATCGCCTGCATCTATGCGGCGATCAACGTGATGTGGACGCTCATCATCGGCACCGCCGGACTCCAGTCCTTCGCCACCCTCGCCACCGTCGGGGTCGGGTCGTACGGGGCGGGCTACCTGTCGATCACATACAAAATTCCGTGGCCGCTCATGCTGATCGCTGGGCTCATCTTCGGGGTGCTCATGGGTTTCATCATCAGCATTCCCGCCCGGCGGCTCGACGGCCTCTACTACGCGTTGCTCACGCTGGGGCTTTCGGAATTCATGCGGAACTTCGTCACACAGTCCGACGCGCTCGGCGGAAAGTTCAACGGCGCACTCTTCGGTGTGGCGAAGATCGTGCCTCCGTTGGGAAGCCCGCGAATGACACAGACCGCGGTGTTTGTCACCACCTTCATCGTCCTTCTGCTTTCACTCGCCGTCTTCCGCCGCGTCAACGGAGGCCGCATCGGACTCCTGCTCAAGACCGCGGCCACGAGCAGGGAGGACGAAGCCTTCGCATCGGCGATCGGTATCGACTACCAGCGCATGCGCACGTGGGTGTTCATGATCGCCTCGGGAGCACTCGGCTTCATTGGTGCCTTTTACTCCGCGACCGTCGGAGGCACCTCCCTGCAGATCTTCAGCCTGGACCTGCTCCTGCTGATGCTCGCCATGATCGTCATCGGCGGACTCGGACGGGCCGAAGGTGCCGTCGTTGGCACGGTTGTTGTCGTGTTCATCACCCAGTGGTTCATCGACTGGGGCCCATGGCGCATCGTTCTCGTCGGGGTCCTCACGCTGGCCTCGGTGCTCTACACGCGCAACGGGCTGTTCGGCCTCAAGGATCAGATCCGTGAGATCCGTCAGCGTCGGCAGGCCCTCCACCGCGCGGCAATCACCAGCCGGTATGCCGAGTTCCTTCCTCAGCAGGCACCCGAGATCGCGGATAAGAGCCTGATCGTGGGTCGCGTGTTTGAGCGCAATCTACGCGACCGGCTTCGGGGCTGGATCACTCCCGAGATCATCGACGAACATGCGGCGAAACCGCTCGGACAGCACTCCGACCATCTCGAGCGCATGCTCAACTACTTCCGCAAGGCACCTATTCCGGACAAGTACGCCGTCTACTGCGAGGTGCCCTTCTCCAGGTATCGGGTTGTGGCCCTTGCCGGAATTCCGGGAGTTCCACCGCGCATGGTCGACGACAAGGTGTACTCCACCCTCGACGAGGCGTATCACGCCGTGTTCCTCCGTAGAGTCAACGATCTGAGAGCGAGCTAACGCGATGGCGACGATTTCGGTCACCGGATACACCGACCGCGTGAGCTACGCGCCGGGTGAGACCGTGCAGTTCAAGGTAAGTGCCGACAACACCGCAACGGCGACCGTGACGATTACACGCCTTATTCATGGTGACGAGCACCCCGACGGCCCCGGGTTCGTCGAGGAGGTCATCAACGCCGAGTGCGCGGGTGAGCAGGCCGTGCGCAAGCAGTTCGTCGACACGGGAAACGCCGTCGTGGTCGATGACCCCACCGGTCTGCTGGCCGGCGCAGGATCAATGACGATTGCTGCCTTCGTTTACCCCACCACGCCAATGAAGGGCCGCCAGGTGCTCCTGGGCCGCTTCGCCCTGCACGAGAATGCGGGCTATGCGCTGGGGCTGAACTCACAGGGCCGACTTGCGTTCTGGGTGGGAGACGGTGCCGACACTGACGAGATCGTGGGCACCGTGCCTCTCCTGCACCACACCTGGTATCTCGTTGCCGCCAGTTACGACGCCAAGAGCGGTTCGGTCACACTGCACCACGAGGGCGTGGTCAATCCATACAACGGGCGTCTCGGGCGCGTGGCGCCCTTCGACCACCGGATGACCGTCGAGCAGAGGCTGAAGACCTCCGTCCGACCCGCCACGACGCCGTTCATGTGGGCCGCAGCGGCGAACAGCGCACCCGTGCGCGGTGCCTTCAAGGACTTTCTCTACAACGGCAAGATCGACCGCAGCGCCATCTGGAACCGTGCTCTCGGCCTGAGCGAGCTGCGCGAACTGGCGCAGTCCGGCTTGGGACACCACAGTCCGGAGGTCCACTGGGACACCTCCGAGGGTTACGGCCCTGACGGAATCGACGACGTCGTGCGCGACGTGGGGGCCCACGGAGTTCACGGCGTTGGCGTGCAGCGCCCCGTGCGCGCGATGACCGGGTACAACTGGTCAGGCCGTAATGACGACTGGCGAACAGCACCCGGGGAGTACGGGGGCATCCACTTTCACGAGGACGCGGTACTCGATTGCCAGTGGGAGACCACCTTCACGTGGACCATCCCGAGTGGAACCCGATCAGGCGCCTACTCGGCGCGGATCGAGGCGGGTGACGCGCAGGACCACATTCCGTTCTTCATCCGTCCCGAGCGACCAACGGGGCCGATCCTCTACCTGATGCCCACCAACTCGTACCTCGCGTACGCCAACGAGATGATCGTGCATCACGTGCCGGTGGGCCAGGCGATTCTCGCCCACCCCGCCGTGCTAACCGAACGAGAGGCCGACTACTTCCAGGACCCGAAGTATGGCCGTTCGACCTACGACCACTTCGCCGACGGCGGTGGTGTGTGTTTCGCGTCGTGGACGCGCCCAATCTTGAACATTCGGCCCCGCTGGCGCAGTTCGGCCATCGGAACCACGTGGCAGTTCCCCCGTGACCTATCGCTCATCGGCTGGCTCGAGCACCACGGGTACTCCTATGACGTGGCAACCGACCACGACCTCGCTGAGAACCCTGAGCTGCTGAAGGGATACCAGGTGGTTCTCACCGGATCGCATCCTGAGTACTGGAGCGAGCAGGGCCTCAACGACCTTGAGGACTTCATTGCCGAAGGTGGTCGTCTCATGTACCTCGGAGGCAACGGCTTCTACTGGGTCGTGTCGTACCGCGACGGTGAGCCTGCATTCATGGAGGTGCGCAAGGGCGAGGCGGGCATGCGGGCGTGGCAGGCCGAGCCCGGC
>Ga0114966_10004675_pt1 | contig 11738 bp, 7 predicted proteins | sample M_130207_XF_Meta_FD_87029 | JGI IMG/M metagenome (GOLD analysis project Ga0114966, IMG submission 87029) | Freshwater microbial communities from Lake Montjoie, Canada to study carbon cycling - M_130207_XF_MetaG | ecosystem: Environmental > Aquatic > Freshwater > Lake | place: Lake Montjoie...
AAGTCACGCCGTGGTGCCAGATCACGCCGGACCTTCAAGTGATTTCTCCGTTCCGCGAACGGGCCGACACATCGCTGCTGGTCGGCCTGCGGGCAAAGATCGACTTCTGACGAATGTCGGGCAGGAGTCGGAAGTCGCACCGGTGAACGCAAGCGTTACTTTAGTGGCGTGTTCGGATCGGGCGTACCGGACGCGATGAGCGGGCTCTTCCGCGTGCGAGAGTACGCGGTTTTCATACCTGCGCCCCTTCGTGAGTTGCTGAGTTTGTGCCGCACCCGCCAGCGTGACGGGTGCGGTCACGAGTGTTCGCCGCGATTACTCTTGTGCGGCAACGGCGCGAGCCGCGTCGTCGAGCTTCTTCTGATCGTTCGCCGCGAGGGCATCCTTGCCGAGCCCGATTGTCACCTTCTCAATCTTGCCGGAGAACTTGAACGGCACGTCGTAGGACAGATTCACTGGCGTACCGGCGTCCTCGCCGATGTCCAGGGTCTCATCTAGGGCGATGCGGATTGGAATCGTTCGCTCGACACGCCCCTTTGCGACCTCCTTGCCATCGACGCTGACTGCCGCCGCTCCGCCCCTTCCGATGCCGCCACCGTCGTAGGTGAAGTCCATCTTGATGGTGTGCTTGCCCGGTGCAAGTGTGTCCTTCCCGGCCACTTCATAGTGGGCCACATCGACGAAGTTGTAGTGGAACACCGGCTTGCCCTTGTCCAGGTACAAGGCCCAGCCTCCGAACAGTCCGCCCGCCGTGATGATCATCCCCGTGGTGTCCGCCTTCACATCCACTTCGGCGGTGATCGACCACGACTTGTTCTTGATGTCCGGGCTGGCTCCCTCGGGGATGCGAGTCATCCCTTCGGTGTACGTGAACGACGTGCGACCGCGAGTCAGGCTCGGGCGGATGGCCGGGTCGAGCCGGGAGGTCTTGCTGTTGTCGATCGGCAGCACGTTGTACCTGGCCGCCTCGGCGTAAAAGAGCAGTTGCAGATCCTTCAGCTTGTCGGGCATTTTGGCCGCGAGGTCTTCGGCCTGAGAGAAGTCCTTGTTCGTGTCGTACAACTCCCACTTGTAGCCGGTGATTTCGTCCACCGTCGCACCGGCCGCATCCCACGGCGCACCGACGGGCGTGGTACAGGCGACCCAGCCGTCCGAGTAGATCGCCCGATTGGCGAGCAGTTCAAAGTACTGCTTCGTTCGCCGATCCTTCGCTTTGGCATCCGCGAACGTGTAGGCCATGCTGACCCCTTCGATCGGCTTCTGTGTCACGCCGTTGACCGACGCCGGGGCCGTCACGCCACACACTTCGAGAATGGTCGGCACGATGTCGATGACGTGGTGGAACTGGCTCCGCAACTCACCCTTGGCCGCGATCCCCTTTGGCCACGAGATGACCATGCCATTGCGGGTGCCACCGAAGTGGCTGGCAACCTGCTTCGTCCACTGGAACGGGGTACACATCGCATGCGCCCAACCGACGGGGTAGTGGTTGTAGGTCTTCCACGTCCCGATCTCATCGACCCGTTGCAGGACCTGTTTGAGATCCTCCTTCACCCCGTTGAAGAAGGTCATTTCGTTGAGCAACCCTTGCAGACTGCCCTCGGCGCTGGCCCCGTTGTCACCGGCAATGAAGATGACCATCGTGTTGTCGAGTTGGCCCGTCTCGCGGATCGACTCGATGACCCGGCCGACGTTGTGGTCGGTCTGTTCCAGGAATCCGGCGTAGACCTCCATGAAGCGAGCGTAAACTTTCTTCTCTTCCGGTGTGCAGGCGTCCCACACTTGGATGCCGGGTGCGAGGGGTGTCAGTTTCGCGTCCGCCGGGATCACGCCGAGCTTCTTCTGCCGCGCGAATGTCTCCTCGCGGACCTTGTCCCAGCCCTGGTCGAACTTGCCCTTGTACTTCTCGACCCATTCCTTTTTCGGATGGTGTGGAGCGTGCGTGGCACCCGGAGCGTAGTAGCAGAAGAACGGCTTGTCAGGGGCGACGGCCTTCTGCATGCCGATCCACTGGATGGCCTTGTCAGCCATGTCGTAGTCGAAGTTGTAGTCGGGGTTGCCAAGGTACGGCTCGATCGGCTTGGTCCCCTCGGTCACGGCTGGTCGCCACTGACTCGTGTCACCGCCGAGGAATCCATAGAAGTGGTCGAACCCAAGCCCGGTCGGCCACAGGTCGAACGGACCGGCCTGGCTGGTCTGCCAGTCGGGCACATTGTGGTTCTTGCCAAACCATGCAGTGCCGAAGCCGTTTTGCTTGAGCACCTCAGCAACCGTGGCGGTGTCCTTCTGCATCACCGAGTCGTAGCCGGGGAACCCGGTGGCGGCTTCAGTGATGACTCCTGTGTGTGCCGAGTGGTGGTTGCGGCCGGTGATCAGCGCGGCCCGCGTCGGACTACACAGTGCGGTCGTATGGAAGTGGTTGTACTTCAGTCCGTTGTCAGCGAGTTTCTGGAAGGTCGGCGTCGAGCACGGCCCGCCGAACGTGCTGGTGGCTCCGAAGCCAACATCGTCCAGCAACACCAACAACACGTTCGGTGCGCCCTTCGGAGCCTGCACCGGTTGCGGGAAGTCACTCTTCGAGTCCTTCGCCCGCAAGTTGACAATTCCCTTGAACGGTTGGGGCGGAGCCGGGAGCACCGAGGACGTGCCGTCCGTCAGTGCAGGTTTAGCCTGCTTGTCCTGAGCGAATGTTTCGGCCAACCGGCCGGATGTCGTCCACCAGCCGAGCGTTCCTCCGACGGCGAGTACCGCGACGGTCCAAATTATTGATCGTTTCATGTCTTACCTCTGAAATAGGGAGTAATAATTTGTGCGGCCAGGTATGAATCCTGGCCCCGAGTACCGGCGACGATTCAGGTCATTTGGTCAGCGCAAACGTGATCTTTTCGATCGTGCCGGTGAATACGAAGGGCGTCTGGTAGTCCGGCGAGACCGGAGTGATCGAGTCGCGGCCGACCTCGAAGGGTTCCAGGCCGTGACGGAAAGCCGACCGCTTCAGTTGGCCCTCGCCAGCGGGTTTTCCGTTCACGAACAGCTTGAGCGTGCCGCCGCCTGCTTTCGAGCCGTCCGTGGTGAACTCGGTCTTCAACGTCACCTTGCCTTCGGGTAGCGATTCCGTGCCGTTGATGGTCACGTCCGCAACATCGAAGAACGTGTATCGAAACACCGGCTTGCCACCCTTCACGTAGAGCGACCATCCGGCCGAAAAAGCCCCGGCACAGGTCACGACACCTGCTGCGCCGCCCTTGGGAATGTTCAACTCGGCGGAGGTGGTGTGCCCCCGTGGAAAGAGTTGCGGGCCGATCGGTTCCGGCAACCAGACGTTGTTGCCGAAATACGTCCAGCTTATTTTCGGTTCGCCGGAAATTCGCAAGCTGGGGTCCATCCGCTCGGAGAACCGCGGGTCGAACGGGAACACGTCGTACTTCTTTGCCTCGTCCAGGAACTTGGCTTGCAGTTCCTGGAGCTTCTCCGGCATCTTCGCCGCGAGGTCGTCGGCCTGGCTGAAGTCCTCGGCGACGTTGTAAAGCTCCCACGGGGCTTTCTGGAAATCCATGTTGCGGCCGAGCGTTTCCCACGGGAACCCGTACTTGCAGCAAGCCACCCACCCTTCGTGGTAGATCGCGCGGTTGGTCGCCAACTCGAAGTATTGAGTTGTCCGCCGGTCCTTGGCCTTCGCGCCGTCGAAGGAATAGAGCATCGACACGCCCTCAATCGGTTTCTGGGCGATGCCGTTGACGGTCTTCGGTTCGGGGATCTTGCAGGCTTCCAGGATCGTCGGCACCACATCAATGACGTGATGAAACTGGGTGCGAGTTTCGCCCTTCGCCTTGATGCCATGGGGCCAGTGAACGACCAACGGGTTGCGCGTGCCGCCGAAGTGGCTGGCGACTTGTTTGGTCCACTGGAACGGAGCGTTCATCGCCCATGCCCAACCGACGGGTACGTGTGGCTCGCTGCTTGGCTCGCCGATCTCGTCGATCCGCTTGGCTGTGCTCTCCAACCCGAGTTGCACGCCCAGCAGGCTGGCGACTTCGCTGAAGGTCCCTTCCAGACCGCCTTCAGCGCTCGCCCCGTTGTCGCCAACGACGTACATGACAAGCGTGTTGTCCAATTCGCCGGACGCCTGCAAGCTGTCGATCAGCCGGCCAACTTCGTGGTCGGTGTAGGCCATGTAGGCGGCATAGTTCTCCATCAAACGGGCATAGACTTTCTTCGCCTCCGGTTTTTGGTCAGCCCACGCGGGCACTTCTTTTGGCCGCGGTGTGAGCTTCGTTCCCTTGGGGATGATGCCCATCGCGAGTTGCTTGGCGTGAGTCAGTTCGCGTTGTTTGTCCCAGCCGTAGTCGAACTTGCCGATGAATTTGTCTCGCCATTCTTTCGTGGCATGGTGTGGCGCGTGGACTCCGGAGGTGCTGAAGTAGTTGAACCACGGCTTGTCCGGATTGGCGGCCCGGATGTTGCGCGTCCAGGCGATTGCTTCATCCGTCATGTCTGCGGTGAAGTGGTAGCCTTGCTCCGGGGACTTCGGCTGCGGCACCCAGGTGGTGTTGCGGTAGATCGTGGGGTAGTACTGGTGCGTCTCGCCCTGGTTGAAGCCGTAGAAGTAATCGAACCCAAGGCCGGTGGGCCAACGGTCGAAAGGGCCAGCGGGGCTGATGTCCGGCTCCGGAGTGTTATGCCATTTCCCGAACATGCCGGTGGCGTAGCCGTTGTCTCGCAACGTCTGAGAAACCAGCGCGGTACTCTTCGGGATGATGCCCGTGTAGCCGGGGTAGCCGGTGCCCATCTCGATGATGACGCCAGTCGCGATCGAATGATGATTCCGCCCGGCGAGTAGCGCCCCTCGCGTGGGACTGCACAGGGCGGTGGTGTGGAACCGGGTATACTTCAGCCCGTTGTTCGCGAGCTTGTCCATGTTGGGCGTTGGCACCGGCCCGCCGTACGTCGAACACATGCCGAAGCCAACGTCATCCAGCAGGATCAGCAGCACGTTGGGGCTGCCTTTCGCCGCCGTCACCGGAAGGGGAAAACTGGGGGTCGAGTCCTTGTAGGTCTCGCCGATCTTGCCGCTGAACTTGGGATCGGGCTTGGGGAGTTGCGTGCCATCGACCTGCACCCGGTCGGCCTTTTTCTCTTGGGCGAACGCCTCGCTCTGGAGGCCGGACGCTGCCAGCCAGCCGAGCATCCTTCCGACGGCGAGCGCAGCGAGCAGCGTGACATGATTTGATTTCATCAATCTGGTCCTTCTGTCGTTGGTGAGATTGGTCACATCGGGGATTCCAAGATATTGGAATCGTGGCTGAAACTGCCAGCATCAGGACTCCCGGCAATGGCGTCTTAACAGCCTTTTGATAAACGGTAGCTTGGACGCCTCGTCCGAGCGAAATTCAATTGGATACGGACGGACGGGGCGTCCTCCTACGGTTCTTCAACAGGCTGCTATACCCGGTGGGAGCCACACGAATGTCGCTCACGTCAGCCTTTCCCCAGCAGCTTCTGCACGTACTTGCCGAGGATGTCGGTCTCGATGTTCACCGGGTCGCCAACGCCGCGCTGGCCGAGCGTCGTCATCGAGAGCGTATGGGGAATGAGTGCCACACTAAAGCGGTCTCGTTCCACCTGGACCAGCGTCAGGCTGATGCCGTCCACCGCAATCGAACCTTTCGCCACCATCAACTCGGCGAGAGCCACGGGGACTTGGAACCACATTGTCACCCAGTCCCCTTCGCGGTCGATCGCGGCGACGTGACCGACTCCATCGACGTGACCCTGCACGAAGTGACCGCCGAGTCGGCCGTTCACCGGCAGCGAACGCTCCAGATTGACAGCAGCGCCCGTTGTCAGTCGCCCGAGATTCGTCTTCGACAATGTCTCCGTTCCCGCTTGAAACGCCCAGCAGTCGTGCCTGATCTCAATCACCGTCAGACAACATCCATTGAGAGCCACACTGTCACCGAGTTGGCAGCGATCGGTATCGCCTCCGCCCAGCATGACGGCGGGCGGCGCGATCACGATTCGCAACCCGGCCTCTTCCGTCACGAGCGCCCGCACGGTCCCGAGTCCTTCCACCAAGCCGGTAAACATGAAGTTTGATCCTGTCTGTTTGCGTGATTGTCTGTTTGTGCGACGACTGAGCCTCACGCAAGATTATCGTCCGGTCAGTCCTCTCGCCCAGCGTAGCAGCCTGCCGGGAAACCGTAGGGTCAGCGTCTCGCTTGCCCAAGTTTACGAGAGGGCATTTCAAAACCAGTTTGTGTCTCGAAACACTAGCCCGACGCGCAAGCGAGGGCTTCAGCATCATCGAATGCCCAGCCCTCGCTCGCGCGTCGGGCTAGTTTTGAAATGCCCTCTCACCGAAAACGGGCAAGCGAGACGCTGACCCTACGGCTTTCCAGCGGCCCCCTGGCTACACGACGCAGGTCCTACGGAGTAAAGAAACGCCGTTCAATCCCAATCCTGAAGCGACTGATATGAGGTGCCCGTTGATGACCGACTACTTCATCGCCTGGTGGAACGTGGAAAACCTGTTCTCGGTCGAGGGCGATCCGAATCGGATCCCGTGGCTGGCCGACAAGCTCAAGGCCGAGCTGAAAGGTTGGACGGCGGCGGTCCTCGCCCAGAAGTTGGCTCAGTTGGCGAAGGTGATTGCGTCGATGAACGACGGTCGCGGGCCGGACTTGCTCGGGCTATGCGAAGTCGAAAACAAGGCCGTGTTGGAACAACTCGTCATGGCGTTGAAGCCGCTCGGCCGGGCGTACAAGGTCGTCCATCACGACACGTCGGACCAGCGCGGGATTGATGTGGCGTTCGTGTATGACTCGGCCAAGTTCACGACGAAATCCAAAGAAGTATTCTCGCACACAATCCTGCGCCGCACGGGCACACGCGACCTGTTCCAAGCCAGCTTCTACACGAAACCGGGCAAGAACCGGCTCGTCGTGATCGGCAATCATTGGCCTTCACGCAGCGCGGGGCAGTACGAGTCCGAGCCGTATCGGATGTTGGCGGGTGAGACGCTGTCGTACTGGCTGCAACGGATTCGCGAGGTCTTGAAGCAGCAAGCGACCGATCCCGAACCGGCGGTCCTCGTGATGGGCGACTTCAACGATGAACCCTTCAACCGCTCGATGACGGAATACGCACTCGGCCAGCGCACGGATCGGCTGGTGAAATCGAAGCGGGCCGAGTCACCCTACCTCTTGAATCTGACCTGGCCACTCATGGGAGCGGGCAGCGCGACGCAGGTGTTTGAGGGCGAAGTCACAATGCTCGACCAACTCCTCGTCAATCGCGGCTTCTTCTCCGACGAGTCGCCGTGGCGTGTGAAGGACAGCAGCACCGAGATCATTCGTCTGCCGGAGATGCTCGAGAAAAACGGTGCCCCGCGCCGCTTCGGCCGTCCCTCGACGAAGAGCAGCTTCGACGCCACCGGCTTCAGCGACCATCTGCCGGTGGCGTGCCGGATCGTCGAGCAGAGTTGAGTGAGTGAGTTTCGACTGCCACGGCATCGCCGTATTAATTTGTGTTTCAGATCAAGTTCGGATCAAGCCATGACTTTGCTTTGCGTACGCTGTCTAGTTGGTGCTGTCGCCGTTTTCACGGCAGTTCATCAGGCTTGGGCCGAGGATGATGCGGCCTTGGTCTCGCTCCCATTGGCAGTGCAACGCGGGCGTGAGTTGGTCATGACGGCGGCGACCAACTGGCACAAGAACAAAAACTGTTTTGCCTGCCATCACCAGACGCTCCCCGTGTTGGCGTTGGTCGAGGCGGGGCGATTCGGTGCGCCGGTCGATCCCGAATGGTTGCGAGTCCAAACGAAGCACACTCACGACTACTTTCACGAGCGGGTCGAAGGGATGTTGGCGGGAGAACACGTTCCGGGCGGAGCGTCTTCGCCGGGATTCGGGCTGTGGGCGTTGAAGCTCGCTCAACATCCGGCCGATGACGTGACGACGGCGATGGTCGAGAACTTGCTCCAAATTCAAGGTGTCGTGCGGCTGTCGGATCGCGATGCCACGAAGCCCACCACGTTGCGTGATGGAACGTGGTTGCCCTCGTGTCGTCGTCCGCCGCTACAAGGCTCGGACATCGCGACGACGGTCCTCGCGCTGATCGGCATGAGACACTACGCGACGGACAAGCAGCGCGAACGACTCGCCACCGCACAGGCCGCCGCCGACAAGTGGCTCGCCGAAACGCCGCTCGTCACAGCGACCGACCGCGCGTGGCGACTGTGGGGCTTGAGCCTGTTCGGCGGTGAGGCTGCGGTACTCGAAGCGACTCGCGCCGCGATCTTCAAAACTCAACGCGCCGACGGCGGATGGTCTGAGACGGATGACCGGCAAAGCGACGCGTACTCCACCGGCGAGACTTTGTTCGTGCTGCTGCAAACGGGAACGCCCGCAACCGACCCCGCCGTGCTGCGTACTCGCGACTACCTCATCAAGACTCAGCACGCGGACGGATCGTGGCTGGTCGAAACGCACGTGAAGCCGGTCCAACCGTTCTTCGAGAACGGCGACCCGCACGGCAAACACCAGTTCCTCTCGACCGCCGCCACAGCGTGGTCCACTGCTGCGCTGGCTCAACTGCTGCCACCGCGCGCGATTCAACCCGCGCCGTGATGAGACATCTGAGCGGGGCGGCGTCAGCCCCCCGGTTCTTGGGCGTAAGCCCTCTTGGGAAGAACCGGGGGGCTGACGCCGCCCCGCTCGGAAAGGTCTCACTTTGTGGTGTGTCAGGGTTAACGCTCGACATGCTGGCTGCTCACCGCGCAGTTCCGGTCGTCGAAGAGATTCAAATAGAAGACCTTCGCGTCGGGAGGCAGCTTCGCGGTGACGCGGTTGCCAGCGGTGACGATCTCGGCGGAGAGCGACTCCCACTTGCGGTCCTGCCACTTGCCAATGTCACGAGTGAACGCGAGTTCGGCTTTCGTGATCGGCACGTCCGACTGAAACGTCGCCCACGCCTCGTCCGCCGAGTGACCTTGTTCGGTGATCGTCGGCAGCGGCTTCCCTTGCTTCAACAGTTGGTTGGCGAAGACGTGAATCTCCTCCGGGTTCTCTCCGGCCGCACCGTGACCGTGTGGCATCCGGATGCGCAGGCACAGCGTGCGCGGTCCCTTCGGCAGCCGATACGACTTCTGCCACGAGTCCATCGGGTACGCGAAGTCATTCGTTCCGTTCACCCACAAGACCGGCATCTTCGCTTGGCCGAGGTAGCTCGACGGATCCCACTGCTTCAGCCACAGGTCAGCCTTGTCCTTGCCAAGCCTTTCAAACGCCGGGAGCCAGACCGAGTTGTCGCCCAGATATCCGCAGCCATAGACCGGCGCAGCGAACTGGAACCGCGCATCGACTCCCGCCACGACCGAGGTCAGATACCCGCCCCACGAAATTCCCGTGACACCGATCCGTTCGGCATCGACCTCGGGGTACGACCGAATCAACGAATGAGCCAACGCCACCGCGCTGACGGCATGAAACGTCCATTGGTCCTCGACCGGAGCATCAAGCTGACCAAAGCTGGCATCCCAGCCGGGAGGCCCTCCCAATTCATGCCGCTTCCATTTGCCATAGGTCCCGACCGGAACGCACCCGCACACGTCCATCGCAATGGCCGCATAGCCGCGCGAATTCCACAGCTTCACCCACCGCTCAAACGCCGTCCCGCCGCCGCCATGAATCAGCACCATCGCCGGAACCTTTTTGTTCTCGCCGTCCCCGTCGCGCTTGGCAGGGACTCCGTAATAAGCAAACACGCGAGTCGCCTTCCCCTGATACTTCGTACCCTCGAAGAAGAACGCCTTGACCCCTTCCGCTGCAATGTCCTCCGCCGGAAACACGGCCGGCACTTTCGAGAGCGACTCCAGATCGAAGCGAACACCCGTTTGAACCGGCGGCTCCTGTCCCAAACCGACTCGCACGAGCAGTAGCAGGACAACAGCAAACATGTGAACCAAGCGAGAGGGCCGTAGAAGCGAGTGAGTCATGAGAATACTTTCGGAACAGGAAGCTCAGGAGGTTTGCGGTGTAAGGATCGCTCCAGAAATGAGCGTCGTTTCCTTTCCTCCTCGTTTAACTGCGTGGACAACGCGTGTCCTGTGACAACGCTTCGATGAAGCCTCGCGGTCCTCGTTGGGTGTGCTGCGAAGACCCCTCCCCCGCTCCCCACCAGAGCGTGGGGCGAGGGGACACGAGGGACGCGATCAATAGGCACGCGGTCTGACGCGCCCTTGAACTCGGCTGGGGAGGCCCATGATTCTGAGAAAGCCTTCGGCGTCGGTTTGGTTGTAGGAGCCGCCCGCTTCCATGCTGGCGATCTTGTCGTCGTAGAGGCTGTTCGGGCTGGTGCGGCTGCAGACGATGATGTTGCCTTTGTAGAGGCCCAGTTTGATTTCGCCGGTGACGACGGATTGAGTCTGCTGATTGAAGGCCATCAGGGCGTCCATCTTGGCCGTGTACCAGAAGCCGTAATAGACCATCTCGGCGATCTCGGGAGAGAGGCGGTCGCGGAGGTGGAGCAGGTCGCGGTCGAGCGTCAGTTGTTCGACGTAGCGATGAGCCTCGTAGAGGAGCGTCATACCGGGGGCTTCGTACACGCCGCGGCTCTTCATGCCGACGAAGCGGTTCTCGATCATGTCGAGCCGGCCGATGCCGTTGCGTCCGCCGATCTTGTTCAGCTCGAGGACCATCGTCAGCGGGCTGACTTTCGTGCCGTTCAGCGTGACGGGGACGCCGTGTTCAAAGCCGATCGTGACGTGTTCAATCTGGTCGGGAGCCTGTTGCGGTGAGACGGTCATCCCAAAATCAGGGACATCGACGCCGGTCACTTTCGGGTCTTCGAGGACTCCCGCTTCGTAGCTGATGTGCAGGCAGTTTTCGTCGGAACTGTAAGGCTTCGAGACCGACGCCTTCACGGGAATGTTCTTCTCGGCACAGAAGGCGATCATCTCAGTGCGACCGGGGAATTTGGCCCGGTACTTCTCGATCCGCCACGGCGCGATGATCTTGATGCCGGGGTCGAGGGCTTCGGCTGCGAGTTGGAAGCGGCACTGATCGTTCCCCTTGCCGGTCGCTCCGTGCGCGTAGGCGTCAGCGCCGACTTCCTTCGCGACCTGCAAGCAGATCTTCGAGATGAGCGGCCTCGCGATCGATGTCCCCAGCAAGTAGACGCCTTCATACCGCGACTGCCACTGCATGACGGGGAAGGCGAAGTCACGGCAAAGCTCTTCCTGCGCATCGACGATGCGGCACGACTTGGCTCCGCAGGTGTGAGCTTTCGTGAGTACCTGCTGACGATCCTCACCGGGCTGTCCGAGATCGACATAGACGCAGTGAACGTCGTAGCCCTCATCCTGCAACCAACCGAGAATGACCGACGTATCGAGACCGCCCGAATAGGCAAGGACGCAGCTAGGCATGAGCAAGATTCCCAAGGCAACATGGAGTTGGAGGCAACGCGCGATGGGACTGAAGCAGAACCCGACCGCGAACGGGCCGGGATTATATCGGTGCCGTGCGGGCCTGCTACCGAGGGGCGATTCCCTAACAGGACCAGTGCATTGTTGGGACTGCGCAAGCTGTAGGGGGCAAGTGGGGTTTCGCCGCGCCGGCCCAGGGCCATCGCCTTGTTGGAGCGAGGCAAGTTGTAGGGTGTCGTCGAGTCTTCGAGACGCACCTTTCTCGCTTTGTTTTGGTGCGTCTCGAAGACTCGACGACACCCTACGTTGAAAA
>Ga0114966_10004676_pt1 | contig 11736 bp, 1 predicted proteins | sample M_130207_XF_Meta_FD_87029 | JGI IMG/M metagenome (GOLD analysis project Ga0114966, IMG submission 87029) | Freshwater microbial communities from Lake Montjoie, Canada to study carbon cycling - M_130207_XF_MetaG | ecosystem: Environmental > Aquatic > Freshwater > Lake | place: Lake Montjoie...
GGCACTGGCAACATCACCTTCACGGGCATTGTTGGAGCTGTTGCTCTTGGCGCGGTAACGATTTTCGAGGTGAACAGCGTGACAATGACTTCCGCCTTCACCGCCGCGAGCCTATTTCAGACAGCGTCTGGCACAGGCACCTTCCAAAACAATGGTGTTCTTACTGCAACAACTGGTGGCGTGACGATCGACTCGTTGAATGTTGACATCAACGCCAACATCGTGGCAAATGGAGCTGCCCAAGCCGTTCTTGTGACTGGCACCACCGACCTTGGTGGCAATGTGACAACCAATGATGGCAATGTGACCTTTGTATCGCCGACCACTTTAAGTGGCGGTGCTCGAACAATCACCACTGGCGCTGCGGGTCTGGGCAACATCAACTTCAACAGCACGCTTGATGGCGGTCAGAATCTCACTCTGACCTCAGGCACTGGCAACATCACCTTTAGCGGCATTGTTGGAGCTGTTGCTCTTGGCGCGGTAACGATTAACGCGGCGGCAAATGTGACAATGCTGGCCTTCACCGCCGCGAGCCTGAATCAGGCAGTGGCTGGAACAGGCACCTTCCAGAACAATGGTGTTCTCACGGCAACAACCGGTGTCGTAACGATCAACTCGTCGCTTGTTGACATCAACGCCAACATCGTGGCAGGTGGACTGAACTCAGCCGTTCTTGTGACTGGCACCACCAACCTTGGTGGCAATGTGACAACCAATTACGGCGATGTGACATTCGCATCGGCGACCACTTTAAGTGGTGGTGCTCGATCAATCACCACTGGCTCAAGCGCTGGCGACATCGTGTTTAGTGGCACGCTTGATGGCAGTGAGAATCTCACTCTGGCCGCAGGCACTGGCGACATCACCTTTGGCGGCATTGTCGGTGCAACACCACTCGGCGCGATCACGATCACGTCTGCCCGCAATGTGACAGCTATAGCGATCACCGCGGATAGCTTTGTTCAATCCGCTGGTTCTGGAACAACGACCTTCAGTGGCGCACAGATTTACAGTGCGGTCGCAGGTTTGAACGTAACGAATCAGTCAATTGCTCTCAACAATTCGGTTGACACGATTAGTGGAGTCCCTTTCGGAATCGTGACCTTGAACGCAACGTCTGGTTTGTTAACCATTAATTCAGCTGGCAATATCACTTCCGACGGCGTGGTCAACCTCACAGGCTTTGCCGGAATTTCAACGGCAGGCAATGTTACGACTACGGGTGCAGTTGTGAATTACAACTCCGCAACCACATTGAGTGGACCAGTAGCTGTGGACACCACCAACGGTGGCGTCTTTGCCGGCGAGGACATCAACTTCCTAAGCACGCTTAATGGCGCACAAGCCCTCAACCTAACCGCAGGACTTGGCGACATCACCTTTAGCGGCATTGTTGGAGCCGTAAATCCTCTTGGAGCGGTAACGATTAATGCGGCGACCAACGTGACAATGGCTTTGGCTTTCACCGCCGCGAGCCTGAATCAGGCAGTTGCTGGCACAGGCACCTTCCAGAACAATGGTGTTCTCACGGCAACAACCGGCGGCGTGACGATCAACTCGTTGAATGTTGACATCAACGCCAACATCGTGGCAAGTGGAGCTGGTCAAGACGTTCTTGTAACTGGCACCACCGACCTTGGTGGCAATGTGACAACCAATGACGGCGATGTGACCTTCGCATCGGCGACAACTTTAAGTGGCGGTGCTCGAACAATCACCACTGGCGCAGGCCTTGGCGACATCGAGTTCAGCAACACGCTCAATGGCGGTCAGAATCTCACACTGACCGCAGGCACTGGCGACATCACCTTCACAGGTGCGGTTGGTGCCGTAAATGCTCTCGGCGCGGTAACGATTAACGCGGCAACCAACGTGACAATGGCAGCCTTCACCGCTGCGAGCCTGAATCAGGCAGTGGCCGGCGCAGGCATCTTCCAGAACACTGGTGATCTCACGGCAACAACTGGTGGAGTGACGATCAACTCCTTGAATGTTGACATCAACGCCGACATCGTGGCAAGTGGAGCTGGCCAAGCCGTTCTTGTAACTGGCATCACCGACCTCGGCGGCGATGTGACAACCAATGACGGCAATGTGACCTTCGCATCGGCGACTACTTTAAGTGGTGGTACTCGAACGATCGACACTGGCTCAGCGGGCGCGGGCAGCATCCTGTTCAGCAGCACGCTTGATGGCGCACAAGCCCTCGACCTGATCGCAGGCACTGGCAGCATCACTTTCACCGGCATTGTTGGTGCAACAGCACCACTCGGCGCGGTAACGATTCTCGCGGCGCAAAATGTGACAATGTTGGCAGCCTTCACCGCCGCGAGCCTGAATCAAGCAGTGGTTGGCACAGGCATCTTCCAGAACAATGGCCTTCTCACGGCAACATCTGGTGGCGTGACGATCAACTCGTTGAATGTTGACATCAACGCCAACATCGTGGCGACCGCAGCTGGTCAAGACGTTTTTGTGATTGGCACCACCGACCTTGGTGGCAATGTGACAACCAATGATGGCGATGTGACCTTCTCATCGCCGACTACTTTAAGTGGCGCTGCTCGAACGATTAACACAGTCGGCGCGGGCGTAGGCGTTGGCAACATCCTGTTCAGCAACACGCTCAATGGACCTCAAACCCTCGGCCTGACCGCAGGCGATGGCAACATCACCTTCACAGGCGCGGTTGGTGGCGGAACACGACTCGGCGCGGTGACTGTCACCTCTGGCGCAACGGTCTTGGCTTCTCAAACATTCACAGCCGCAAGCTTCACGCAGGCTGATGGAACTGTCGCAACGACCTTCAACGGTATTGTTGATCTGACTGGTGCGTTTGACTTCACAGGAACTGCCCTGAGCATCAACGGCACTGCCGGAACCAACGCAATCGGCACGACGATGACGGTGACCAATTCGGGCGTGTTCACAACGCTCAATGACGCGAACATCACTACAGGCGGAGCATTCGCACAGGTGAATAACGGTGGCACCGGCACCAGCTCACTTGGCGGCAACATCACAACCACTAACGATGATATTTCGTTCGATAATGGCGTGACATTGACCAACGGCATCTTGATGAACACCGGCGCAGGCATAGGCGACATCACCTTCAGCAGCACGCTTGATGGCACACAATCCCTCGGCCTGACCGCAGGCACTGGCGATATCACCTTTGGCGGCATTGTTGGTGCAACACCACTCGGCGCGATCACGATCACATCGGCAAACAATGTGACAGCTGTGGCGATCACCGCGGCAAGCTTCACGCAGGTTGCTGGAGCCGCAGCTGGAACAACGACCTTCAATGGCGCGCAGAACTACAACGCAATCGCGGGATTGAACGTTGTCACTGGCGGCAGCATTGCTCTTAACAGCACTGTTACAACCACCAATAGTGGAACGGTGACTTTGACGGGCACGACTGCTGTGACAATTGCTGCAGCTGGCGTCATCAATTCTGATGGCGCGGTCAACTTCACCAGCACTGGTGGCATCAGCACCGCTGGTGATGTAACTACTACGGGCGACGTTGTGAATTACAACTCTGCGACCACGTTGACGGACACGATCTTGACGGGCCCAGTAGATATTAGTACCGGTCTTGGTGCGGGAGACATCAACTTCCGTAACACGCTCAATGCTGGCTCCGTGCTTAACTTGACCGCAGGAACCGGCAATATTCTGTTTGTAGGTGCGGTTGGTGCAGTAACACCACTTGGAGCCGTCACGGTCGTTTCTGCGGCAAATGTCAACTTTAACAGCACGTTCGCAGCAGCTAGCTATACCCAGAATGCTGGAACTGGCGATACGGTCTACACCAATCTTCTGAATCTCACTGGCGCGTTCTCCTTCACTGGAAACGCATTGACGTTGAATGGCGTTGGAACCAACGTTGTTGGGTCTACCGCAGGTGGGATGACGGTGACCAACTCTGGTCTATTCACGACTGCCGGTGGCGCAGACCTTTTAGTTGGAAATGTAGTTGGAGATGCGTTCGTTCAGAACGGTGTCACAGGCCTCAACTCAATCGGCGGCGATATCGCAAGCACGAATGACGGCATCGCATTCTCAACTGGCGTCACTTTGACCAGAAACGTCGAAATGACAACTGGCATTACAGCTGGTCTAAACAATATTGTCTTCGGCAGCACGCTCAATGGCGCCTTCAGCCTCGATCTAACCGCCGGGGTTGTCGGCGCAGAGGGCGACATCACCTTCGGGGGTGTGGTTGGTGGCGGTGGAACTGGTCTTGGCGATGTAACGATTAACGACGCAAACGACGTGACAATGGTGGCCTTCACCGCCGCGAGCCTGAATCAGGCAGTGCAAGGCACAGGCACCTTCCAGAACAATGGCATTCTCACGGCAACAACTGGCGGCGTGACGATCAACTCGTTGACGCTTGTTGACATCAACGCCAACATCGTGGCGAGTGGAACTCTCCAAGCTGTTCTTGTAATTGGCACCACCGACCTTGGTGGCAATGTGACAACCAATAACGGCGATGTGACATTCGCATCGCCGACCACTTTAATTGGTGGTCCTCGAACAATCACCACTGGTTCAGGCCCTGGCAACATCCAGTTTAACGACACGCTTGATGGCAATCAGAATCTCACACTGACCGCAGGCAGTGGCGACATCACCTTCATCGGCGTTGTTGGATTTATTGCTCCTCTCGGCGATGTAACGATTAACGCGGCGAACGACGTGACAATGGTTGGCGGCTTCACAGTTTCGAGCCTGAATCAGGCAGTGGCTGGCACAGGCACCTTCCAGAACAATGATTTTCTCGTCGCAACAACTGGTGGCGTGACGATCAACTCGGCGCTTGTTGAAATCAACGACAACATCACGGCAAATGGAGCTGCCCAAAACGTTCTTGTGACCGGCATCACCGACCTTGGTGGCAATGTGACAACCAATGACGGCAATGTGACATTCGTATCGGCGACCACTTTGATTGGCGGTGCTCGAACGATCAACACGAACGTAGGCGCCGGCGTAGGCGCTGGCAACATCCTGTTCAGCAGCACGCTTGATGGCGGTTTCAACCTCGGCCTGACTGCAGGGCTTGGCAACATCACCTTCACGGGCGCGGTTGGCTTGGTCTCACGTCTTGGCGCAGTGACTGTCAACTCTGGCGCAACAGTCTTGGCTTCAAGCACATTCACAGCAGCAAGCTTCACGCAGGCTGCAGGCAGTGTTGCAACGACCTTCACCGGTCTTGTGAATCTGACCAACCAGTTTGACTTCACAGGTCAAGCCCTCAGCATGAACGGTGTTGGATCCAATGTTGTTGGAACAAGCATGGACGTGACCAACGCGGGTCGGTTCACAACTGCCAATGGCGCGAACCTGTCAGTTGGAAATGAATTCACGCAAGATGGCGCAGGTCTTAACTCGATCGGCGGCAACATCGTAAGCACGAATGACGGAATCGCATTCGCAACCAACGTCACATTGACCGACAGTGTTTTGATGCGAACTGGCTTGGCTGCAGGCGATGACATTTTCTTCGGCGCAAGGCTCGGCGGCGCAGTCGAGGGCGCACAGGCTCTGGGTCTGCAGGCAGGCGATGGTGACATCACCTTCACGGGCGTAGTTGGTGCGACTCGCCTCGGTGCGATCACGATCACCACTGCACGAAATGTGACAGCAATCTCTGCGATCAATGCTTCGAGCTTGCAGCAGGTCACTGGAACAGGAACAACGACCTTCAATGGCGCGCAGAACTACAACGAACTCGCGGGATTGAACGTTGGCACTTTGGGAACGATTGCTCTTAACAGCACTGTTACAACCACCAATAGTGGGACGGTGACTTTGTCGGGCCTGACTGCTGTGACAATCGCAGTTGGTGGCGACATCACTTCTGATGGCGCGGTCAACTTCACCAGCTTCGCGGGTGGCATCAGCACCGCTGGTGATGTGACCACAACCAATGACGTTGTGAATTACAACTCAGCGACCACCTTGGCCGGCAACGTTCTTGTGAACACAGGCGCAGGTGCAGGCGACATCTTCTTCGGCAGCACGCTCACTGGAACAGGCGCGGGCGCACAGACTTTGGGTCTGACCGCAGGCACTGGCAGCATCACTTTCACCGGCATTGTTGGAACTGTTGCTCTTGGCGCAGTAACGATTAACGCGGCCCAAAATGTGACAATGTTGGCCGCCTTCACCGCCGCGAGCCTGAATCAGGCAGTGGTTGGCACAGGCATCTTCCAGAACAATGGTGTTCTCACGGCGACAACTGGTGGCGTGACGATCAACTCGTTGAGTGTTGACATCAACGCCAACATCGTTGCAAGTGGAGCTGGCCAAGCTGTTCTTGTAACTGGCACCACCGACCTTGGTGGCAATGTGACAACTACTGACGGCAATGTGACATTCGCATCGGCGACCACTTTGAGTGGCGTTGCTCGAACGATCGACACTGGCGCAGCAGGTGCGGGCAACATCACCTTCCTCAGCACGCTTGATGGCGGTTCCAACCTCGGCCTGACCGCAGGCACTGGCAACATCTTGTTCACCGGATCAGTTGGCTCTGGAGATCGCCTTGGAGCAATCACGATTGCTTTTGCAACCGATGTTTCTTTTGGAACAATCGCTGTGCCAGCGCTGATGCGTGCGGACAGCTTCACGCAGTCTGCAGGAACTGGAACAACTCTCTTCAGTAGCACTGCTAACACGACGAACCAGTTTGATTTCACAGGAACCGCCCTGACAATGAATGGCGTTGGAACCAACGCAATCGGCACCTCGATGACGGTGACCAATGCAGGTCTGTTCACAACGGCCAATGGAGTGAATATCAGCACTGGCGGAGCATTTACGCAAAATGGCATCACGGGTCTTAATTCCCTCGGCGGCAACATCACAACCACTGACGATTTGATCTCGTTCGCAACTGGTGTGACTTTGACCAGCGGCATCTTGATGAACACGGTTTCAGTTGCTGGCGGAACTAACATCACCTTCGGCAGCACGCTTGATGGTTCACAGTCACTGGTTCTGATTGCAGGACTTGGCGATATCGCCTTTGACGATGCGGTTGGTGCGACGGCACGACTCGGCGCGATCACGATCACATCGGCATTCGATGTCGATGCTGAAGCGATCACGGCCGCAAGCTTCCGTCAGGTTGATGGAACGGGGACAACGACCTTCCTTGGCGCGCAGAACTACAACACGATCGCGGGATTGAACGTTGTCACTGGCGGCAGCATTGTCCTAGACGGTCTGGTTACAACCACTGCAAATGGAGCAGTGACCTTGACGGGCACGACTCTTTTGACAATCACACTCAATGGCGCCATCGATTCTGATGGCGAGGTCAACTTCACCAGCGATGTGGGTGGCATCTTCACAGCGGGAAATGTGACGACGTCAGGCGACAATGTGAATTACAGAAACAACACGACTTTGACAGGCTCAATCGTGATTCTTACTGGCGCTGCTCTTCCAGGAGACATTAACTTCCAACGCACGCTTGATGGAACGGTCGCAGGCCTTCAGAATCTCACCCTGAATTCTGCAACTGGCAACATCACCTTCACTGGTGTAGTTGGTGGCGGAATTCGCCTTGGCGCAGTCGGTGTCGGCTCTGCCGCATCGGTCGTGGCTTCTGAAACATTCACAGCCGCAAGCTTCGAGCAGGCTGCAGGAAGTGTCGCAACGACCTTCAACGGTCTTGTGGATCTAACAAATTACTTTAACTTCATAGGTCAGGCTCTCACGATCAATGGTCTTGGAGACAACTTGATCGGGACTAATGTGCTTGTGAACAATGCTGGGCTCTTCACGTTGCGTGATGGTGCGAATCTTGTAATAACGAGCAGGTTCACGCAACTCAGTACGGCCGGTACTGGCAACAACCTTATTGGTGGCGACATCACCACGGGTCTTGACATTGATTTCAACAGACAGGTGACATTGCAAGGCGTTGACGCAGTTGAGCTGACTGCTGGTACGAGTATTACGTTGACTGGAAACATATTTGGAGTTGCTCAGGGTCTGACCATGTCTGCTGGTACAAACATTCTTGTGAGCGGCAATATGGGAGCCGCAGGAGTTGGTGGCTTGGGTGCGATCTCAGTCCTATTCGCTGACGATTCGACCTATCAGGGGACGATCAACGCTCTTAGCTTTACGCAGTCTGCAGGATTTGGACTAACAACCTTTAACGGTGCGCAGCAGTACAACGGCACTGACGGATTGAATGTTGTGTCTGCTGACATTACTCTCAACAGCACCGTAACCACAATGGCGATCCGAGTGGGCGGAACGGTAGATCTCTTTGCCTCGGGACTACTGACAATTGCCGCTGGAGCAGACATCTCATCGGATGGCGAAGTCAACTTGACTGGGATCACTGATGGAATCTTTACGAGTGGAAATGTATTGACCACTGGCAAGGATGTGAATTACAGATCCGAAACCACCTTAGAAGCCGACATTACCGTCTCAACTGGCAACTTTGTTGATGATGGCGACATCACGTTCTTCAGCACGCTTGATGGCAGTTTCAACCTCGGCCTGACCGCAGGGACTGGCAACATCTTGTTCGCAGATGTCGTTGGCTTTGCGGCAATACTCGGTGCGGTCAATGTCACCTCGGCTCTAAATGTTGATGTCTTGAGTGATTTCAACGCATTCAGCTTCACCCAAGTTGCTGGAACTGGTCTCACCACCTTTGACGGGATCATGATTCTGACCGATACCTTTGACTTCACTGGAAACGACTTGACATTCCTCGAGGCTGGCACTCACATCGTCGGAGCCACGATGGACGTGACCAACGCAGGTCTGTTCACAACTGCTGATAGTGCGAACCTGATAGTTGAAGATTCGTTCACGCAAGATGGCGCGGGTTCCAACAGTCTCGGCGGAAGTATCACAAGCACGACTGAAAGCATCTCTTTCCTTCGAGACGTCACCTTGACCTCGGGCATCACTATGACTTCAGGTGGCGATGCAGACGACGTGATCCTCTTCTCAAGTACGGTTGATGGAACGGGTGATCAAGACGAATCACTGGATCTCTCCGCAGGCGATGGCAGCATCACATTCCAAGAAGCCGTTGGTAGCAACGTGCGACTGAGAGAAATTCTGGTCTTTGACGCATCGGACGTGACATTTGACTCAACGGTTTCTGCGCGTGCCTTTACGCAACGTGATGGAACTGGAACAACTACGTTCGCGGAGCTGTTTGATCTCACCAATAACTTTGAGTTCACTGGAAATAACTTGACCGTCAATGGCGTTGGCGACAACACCGTTGGTTCATCCTTTGAAGTTGAAAACGCTGGCTTGTTTACAACTGATGTCGGATCCAATTTGATTGCTGGTGGTCAATTCGACCAGTCCGACGACAACGGCCTGATCCTTACTGGAGCCAACAGCATCGGTGGCGATATCACGAGTACTTTCTCTTATATCAACTTCGATTCTCAAATCGATTTGACAAACAACGTGGTCATGACAAGTGGCCTGGGCGTAGGCAATGACATTTCTTTCGGATCCACCATTGACGGGTTCTTTGATCTGACCGTTACTGCGGGTGTGGTTGATTCTTTCTTTGATTCGACGGGAGGAGATGTAACCTTCGGCGGTAATGTTGGAAGTGTCGATGCTTTGGCCAGCTTGACGGTCACCTCGGCTGACTCCACGACACACTTCGCTGGGAATGTGACCACCGTCGGCGATCAGCTCTATACCGGTGGCGCTTCGATCGACGCTAATGATGCGTTCTTTACCGCAACAGACACGTTGGCCAATATCACCTTCAACGGAGCAATCAACAACGGGGGCATTTTCCTCCCCAGTAACATGACTGTGGACGCTGGTGGAAACGTCATTTTCAATGGCAACATTGGAGCGGTTTCGGCCCTTGGAATCTTCGAAGTTAATTCTGGAAATGACCTTGGCGAGACAATTACCTTTGGAGAATTGGGCAGTGGGTTCTTCGACCAGACTGCGAACTTTGTAGTTTCGGCCGAATCGGTTCAGCTGAACACGGGTGTGACAAGCACACTTTCCGCACCAGCAACTATGGCAACCATCGCATCACAGAGCGACGTCGGTATCACCTTTATTACTGATGTCTTTGCGATGGCCCAGAATCACAAGTTGACTTCTTATGGCGCTATCGAAATCGCTGGACTGACTACCGCAAGCGCAAACAGCGTGACTCTTGGCGATGTCAATGCTGTTGGCAACTTCACCGTTGTTTCAGACGCCATCAACATGATTGCCCGTTCTGGCGGACCGATCTTGACCAACACTGGCGGAACGGTCAATGATCCAATGGTGGATGTCGTGGTCGGTGGTCGGGTTTACTTCACCACCACCCCAGTGATGATTGGTGTCGGCACGCGCGCAACATTCTCCAACCCAACTGGAAATGTTGATGGATTGGGAACTCTTAACGGGTTTGCCAAGACGGTTTTTGGAGCCCAGATCACACGATCCCTGCTGACAGGGCTCGGAGGCGAAGTGTTGGACCTCAGTGCGGGTTCTAGCGCCCCGCCGTCCCCGTCTTACACCAACCCAGCTAATTTGACTCCAGCACCAATGCCAATCCTGCCACCAATCGGAATTCTTGGTAATGCCGACACTCTTGATGAAGCAAAGGACAAAGAGAAGGCAAAGGCTGTCGAGGAAGGCAGTACTAAGAAGACAGCCTCTGACAGCAAACCCGAGCCAACCGGTGTTCCGGTCGCCTCACGCTGATTTGGATTTGTGCGAAGTTTGAAGTATGATTATTTCCCCGTTTGATTCGGTGTCAAAGGGTTTGTTTGTCGTCGGTACTATAAATCCGTTTTTTTACTAAGAAAGTCATTATGAAATTTGTAAACGCATTGCTTGTTCCAGCCGTGATCGCATCCGTCAGCCTCTCTGCTTCTGCACAAAACGACACCAGTTCGGTTGCAAGCCAAGCTGCTCAGCAGACCCAATTGGTGAAGCTCTCGAGCATTGAAGGCAAAGCCGCCAATGACGAGTTCACTCGCAATGTCCAAGTGCTCCAGGCGCAGCGCACGGAAATCGTCAAGCTGAACGAAGCAACCAACGCAGCTCCAGCCGGCAAGGGTCATGATGACCTTCAGGCACAACTTGATGCGGCAGTCAAGCGCCTTGAAACAGACAATCAGACGATGGTGAAGACTTATGGATATTCGATCCTTCGCAATTATGTTCGCATCCCAGAGAAGAGCGAGATCTTCATCGTTCTCACGCCAGAAGAAATCGCCAAGCAGCCAAAGCCAACCGATGGTAGTGATGCTGCAAAGACGATCAAGGTCTGCACCCTGAGCGATGCACAGGCAAACCAATCTTTCCAGACCACCGTTCAGAATCTTCAGCAGATGCGCCAACAGGCGGCCACATTGAAGGGCCAATTGGATTCTGCTCCGGATGAAAGCCAGAAGAATTATCTTCAAGGTCAGTTCGATCTTCTCTTGAAGCAGCTGAATGATGCGAATGCTGTTGCGACAAAGTCGTACGCTTTCAATCTCAATCGCCAATATGTGATGTCGATCGACAAGTCGACGCTGTACATCGCTGCGACTCCAGAAGAGGCTGCGAAGGCAGCAGCGGCGGCGGCAGCAGCAGCTCCTGCTCCAGCGGTTCCAGCGGCGAAGAAGTGAAATCCCGCTCGCCAACCCCTCAATAGGGCGTGTTGGCAGTGTGTGATGGTCGATCTCAGAAACCACAATCGGCGAA
>Ga0114966_10004677_pt1 | contig 11735 bp, 14 predicted proteins | sample M_130207_XF_Meta_FD_87029 | JGI IMG/M metagenome (GOLD analysis project Ga0114966, IMG submission 87029) | Freshwater microbial communities from Lake Montjoie, Canada to study carbon cycling - M_130207_XF_MetaG | ecosystem: Environmental > Aquatic > Freshwater > Lake | place: Lake Montjoie...
CTGTGGCTGTGGCTGTGGCTGTGGCTGTGGCAGCCGCACCGACCACAGCGACACGTTGCGATCAATAACTCGATCCATCAAGGTACCACCAAACTGATCATTCTTCCACGGTTGAGGAATGGTGCCAGTTTCAATCATTACAATGGGGATCTTGTGATGCTCATTATAAAGAAACTCGCCATTCGCCGTGATGATTAGAGCAGTCCCGTTGCTGAGATTTAGCGACGTGCGATTCAGAGGCTCATGTCTCAGGCTACGTTGCCGCGACAGATTCTGGACGCCGGTAGGCTCCCACGATTTCCACTTCTGTTGATCACTATCCCATGTTAGTCCGTAGTAGGTCTTTTTGATGGAGCGCCAAATGGCCAGATGGGGCCCGGTAAAGATATGGATTTGCTCGTATGTCATGCTAATACAGTGGCAAAAACTACATATATCAAGTTTTTGGCTAAATAAGCATCAGATCCGCCAGGCGCCAGTACTCGTACTCGCCATTGGGCAGCGGCCGCTTCAGGATATAGGGCAGCCGCTTCTCTGCCAGTTCGGCGGCGGCAATCTCGTAAACATTGGTCAGATGGGCGGGGACCTCGATGAAGGGTGCGGCACCCTGAGAGAGCTGGGATGCGCGCAGAGAGAGCACCTTGGTCTTCTCATACAGAGTGAGAAAGGGATAGGTGCGGTGGGCCTTGTCGGTGGGCGGAAAGGTGGAAATGATCAGCTTCTTTTGGACTGCCTCGTCGTAATCTGGCCAGATCTCGGGATGCTGATCGAGGAGAGCTGAGGTCTTTGCGCTCTTCTGCTCGTCCATTCTAGCTAAGGTGGAGAAACGGGTTTCATGTCAACTTTAGGCGTTTTCTGGAAGAAAATGCCTAATAGTTATCTTTTTCGTTTAGAAAATTTCATCTTTAGGCTGCTCCGCAACAATCCTTGAACACGGTCAGCGGGCAACAGGGACCCGTATCCACAGATGTTCGGCGCAGGAATTCATAAATGCCCGTATCATACACGGGTTTGCTCCGTTTCAGAGGCCGCCCCTCCTTCGTGAATCCATTGAGCACATTGACTCCGCTGATCATCATCCAACGGGCCACGATCGCGTAGGTCGCCGGTGTTAGGAATTCGGACAAGGAAAAGTAGCAGTGAATACAAAAGACCAGCTGAGCGATATCGCGCCCCACCTTGCAACAGATATCCCGTTCGCTAAACCAGGACCCCGCCTGAAGGATGGAATTCGTTCGCCCAACACAGGCAAAACCGAAATCGATCAGGGTCACCTCATGATTGATCTCGAGAGTGCTGTCCTCTATCGACAGAGTGACAGGAGCACGCTTTCGAATCAGAACATTATTAATCTTGAGATCGCGGTGATTCATACAGAGCTGATCCTGGAGATGATAGAGGACAAAGGCTACCTGACCTATGACCTCCAGAAAGGTACGCGAGTTCTCTTCCTTGGATGCCGTTGTCCAGTGCCTGGTCATATATGATACCAGAGTCCGCCCATTCACATACGACATACAGAGCGATACGGACTGACTGTCTCGATTGTCTCGAAAGATCTCGTAGGGACGGGGGATCGACCACGGGGCCACGGCCTGGACCGTCTGCCATGCGATAATGTGGAGCAAAGCCTCCGCCACATAGGCGTCTATCTCTTCCAGACCAGTTACCGTTTTGAGCACGACGTCGTGCGGACCTTCCACGACATCAAAGAGACCGTCCTCGCGGCGAACGACCACCATGCGCTCTGCGCGATAGATTTTTCCGTAGGTCCCTTCACTAAAGAGCGCACCCTGATGCCAGCCCACATAGTGACCGACCAGGGGCCGCGTGAGGAATCTCCATGTACTCCCTGACACAGTCTGTTCTGCTCCAACACGGGGGATTTCAGGTGGTATGGCGTCGCCTATATTACTGAGATCGGCATTTAGTGAAATATCAATGAATCCATACTGATTCATGCCCCTTACTTTCCACGAACATAAATACGTGAAGATACCACATATTATAAACTTGACATTGTTCGTCCCGGTCATATCACGAATACAATGCTAGTCTACGGCATCCGTTGCGATTCCTCTGAGCTCATCAATATGCCGGCCGGTCTCGTGGCAGAATACTATACTAATTACGGGCTTCTCGTCTTTCCCGCGTATTCACGCCCCACCCTAGTGACGAACCATACTAATCCTCCCAGTGCGCGCTTCCTGAACTTGGCCAAGCGCATCATCGAGCAGCCCTATACCGTTCACGAGATGGATGATGAGCATCCCTTCGTGAGCGAGCTAGAGGGCGAGGCGATTGATACTCTCCACGCAACGGGTGCGAGTCCCGGTTGGTACCACGTTCCCCTGCTGGCCACGCGAGTCCAGTCTCCTCATCTTCAGATTTCATCAGACTGAATCGTCAGACTGTCTTAGACCCCACATCCATCCCCTTCTTGCGATCGCAGTCAGATAACTCTCCCCGCCTGAGACTGGCCGTTTTTTCGTCAATGATGGCGAGTTGGCGATCGATCCCATCGGCGACCGCGTTCATCGCCGTGAGTCGACCATCCACCGTATCAGCACCCTCTAGGGTCAGAGTCTCACAGGGACGATCACAGGAAGCGGACGCACAGGCCTTGCTGACCTCCGGATACACGAAGCGCATGAGTGTCCGCTCCATCCGGGACAGGCGTTCTTCATTGTCTATCGGCGCCTCTTTCTTTTTCAGTATACATTCATAGTCGGCGAACGCGTCGCAGATGAGCATGGGTTCCGCTGCTAAAGCGAGCTCTGCTCGCTTGGCCGACACCAGACGCGGATTATCGATGCCGGCGATGCCTACCTCATTTTTGATGAATTCATCGGTCCGTTTCATGAGAGCACAGATACGTGCCTCGGTCTTTTCTACTTCTGATCCAGAGTCAACGAACTCCTCGATCGGCCGAATCTGGACACAGAAGGTGGTGACAATCACTACGGCGGTCATGACCACCAGAGCAATAGTGCCTACCGCGACAGCTAATTCCGTAGCGATTGGACCAGGGACTCGTGTTAGTATAGATAAGAACCCTATGATAATCATCGCGGCCACAATAATACCGTAGGGCAACACACTCAACCAACCATACGCCATCCCTCTTAACTGTTGCTAAAATAGATGTTACAGCTGAGAAAGAGAGGACAGGGGCAAAAGGGGACATTGGAAAGCGTACGCGTGGCAGCTCTGAATAAATGTATCCTGGATCACGCGGCAGATACAAATCCGATCCGCATCTCAGTTTGCCCACCACCGCCCACCGTTTCTGATGAGCCGACACCGGATCAGTTCACCTATTCCTTGAATAAGATCGTGGCCTGTCCGATCTTATTTACAAATCCGCCCAGTTCAGGATGCCAGCCCGTATATACAGAGCCGATACCACCTTATCCAGGCAGCGAAGTGCTAGGCCCGGCAGCGACGCAAGTGTATCGCAAGATGTCGAGTATCTATTCGACGGATCAGATTGCGCGCGTCGCGACAATTCCCACCGCCAGTTTTCGGACAACGCAGATCCAGGCGGGCATCGTCGCTGCGTCACAAACCCGTTACGCACAGGTAATCATTCCCCGTATTAATCAGTGTCCTATGAATAATCTGCGTTGAGAGTAATATGTACGCCAGTGAATATCTCCGTAATAAGAAGCGTGCCGCTCCACAGGTCGTGAGCCCTACACGTGTGAATACCGGCGGCCTGTGGATCCAGATGCAGCGCTACAGGGCATCTATCTATACTCCTCCTGTCGGTATCAGGTCATTAAATGGTCAGGTCGATGTCGTTGCAAAGAGGGGAGGATGCGCAGTTTGCGCCAATCCGACCCAGCAGATCGTGGATATCCCTGGAAGGTGTTGTGATCTGGTGAACCCTGTACAGTATCCCCGCGGCTTTTACGGTCCGGTGAGACCGGAATGCTGTCCTGTGAACGGTCCTCCTGTTACGGGCTGTATTCCTTGTCTTGGTCCTGCGTAAAAGAGTTAATAATTTGCTATCTGTTGATTAGAACTATGGATTATACACTTGTCCTCGGATTACTGGTGATCCTCGTTGTCGGATTTTTCGGATATCAGTGGATGTCAAAGCTCCAGGTCAAGAAAGCTCCCGGTAAGAAGGCTGCAATGGCATCTGGACCTGTGACCTCTGGTCAAGAAGAGGAGTATCCCGATATTCCTGGCCAGACTACGGAAGAGGCAAAGACCAAGGAGCCTAACCAGCGCCGTGAACCATCCAGTCAGCAACAGCCCGTAGATAACGCGGGTAACGCCCCGGCCCAGTTTGACCAGCACCTCCGGCATCCCGAGCAGGTGTTCCACCAGGAGGGTCAGCAGCATGGATCCCAGCATGGATCCAATGCCGCACAGAATGACGGTCCTCTCCTGGGCACGCCTCTGTTTGCGTTTAATGGAATGGAGATGATGGACAGCGGCAGTGGCCTGCCTCCTTTTTAGACATTTCTCATATGAAATATGAAGAAATGGGTACCGCAGGTCTAAAAGGCGCGAGCACAATAGGAAGTAATGAGCGCCCCCACAGTAAAGATACAGGGGTGGGCCGATGATCTACGTCTCCCTTGCCTCACTAAGACTGCCGAATATGCCGAATTAATCAATACAGTAGAGCATTTACGTCGACCACCTTTGCCATTTCAGAGTAAGCATCTCCCTGCTCTGAAACGGGATACATGGTTTGTATTACAGCGAAAGGAGAAGACGCGCCCCGGTCTTCTCGTTATCTGGCCCCAGTATCGGTGCTGTGTCTATATCTCGAATGAGAGGAGACCACGCGTCGCTCTGATGCGTCTCCGGGTTGACCCACAGTTCTACGGTGGTGGACTAACCGTATTTGGGGCAACGCTGTCATCGCGATCCCGGCGCATCAGTGTGGAGGATACCTATATGTGGAAGGGGCGACGGGTCATTGATGATGATGTGTTCGCAAAACGATGGGCTCTCGCCGTTCAGTGGATCGAGCACTACTGTCTACTGGAGGAGCTCAGTGGGCTGAGTGTTGAGATGGCGAATTGGCAGCCACTGGAGACGTTGCGTCCGGTCGACGCCTGGGATCTCCAGCCGAATGACACGGGAAGGTCCCGATATACCTGGATAGCGGGGCGCGACACTCAGGTGGTCGCGGTGGCCCCGGTCGTCCCATTGGTCCTCATTGCTCTGGCGGAGCGCGATACTGGTCCGGAACAATGGTCTCTAAAGGCGGGAGATGGGAGCTCACTGGGTCGCGGACTGGTGCGAACCTTGGCGACGAGCGATATGCTGCGTTCGGCAAAACATGTCATCAGGGTCATCGTGGGCTGGAATCCGGACTTTATGAAGTGGGAAATTAAAGAACTGACGGAAAGGCAGGTGACTCATGGGATTGAGATTTTCGAGGCCTCTAAGTAGAGGATGGTAGGCCACGAGTATGGATCATCTACCGGCTTTATCGGAGTTACGGGATACAGCACGGGCGGAGTTCCCATCGATGATAACAGGACTCCCGCTGATTATAACTGTGTGAAGTATCGCGGAGGCCGCCGTTCTTACAGGAAGAGTAAGGGTCGCAAGGGTAGGAAGAGTCGTAAGCAGCGCGGTGGATCCAGTGGCAATGGTGGCTATGGCTTTGTGCTTGACAACCAGTACACGGGTAAGTTCTATGACTCTCTGGTCAAGGGGCCATGCCCGACTCCTCAGAGGGGCGGTGCCTATGGTGCCTATCCACCCCAGATTTTCCAGCACAAAATGTCCTATAATGCGCTGACTGACGCGGTGTCCACTAATTCTGCTCACTATGCCAACAGGGGCGCCAACCCCTCCTATTGCGGAGGCCGCCGTAGCAAAAAGGTGAAGGGCAGGAAGCACCGCAAGCACTAAGCACTATGGATTTCCTTGACATTCAGACAACAAAGATCCACATCCGTGTCCAGCAGCAGAGAAATAACTGGGTGACGACGATCGAGGGGCTTCCGGATGATCTGGATATGAAACGCATTTCACGCGCAATGAAGAAAACACTTCACTGCGCGTGTAAGGTCGTAGAGACGGAGACGGGTGATGTAATCCAGCTCCAGGGGAATCACACGGGTGTGCTTAAGGAGTGGCTGCTGGAGAATGAGGTCATTGACAAAAGCGCGGAAGTTGTGGTACATGGATAAGTGAGGATGACATGTGTAAGCGACTTGTCGCTTAGCAGTCAAATACGAACGGGCGACTGTAAATGTGACATGCCCCTTTTTTGACGGCAGCCTCATACGATGCCATCCTTTCATCTGGAGACGACTCCCGCAGAACAGTGGGTCGGCCTGACCAACAGCTATACCCAGAAGCTTCCCCACGCCCTAAAAGAACTCGTCGACAATACGCTTGCCGCATCTACCGCAGGTGATCTGGATATCCTGACCACCATCACCAAACAGGGCGATCTCTATGAGATCGTCGTATCTGATTCCGGTCCAGGCATTACTATCGAGACCCTCCCTCACGCGCTCTCCATCGGCAAGGCCAAACGCGCCGGTCTCAATGAGCACGGCTACGGACTCAATAATGTCCTCGCCTTCTGCTGCCCCTCTAACACCGGCTGGTCTCTCACCACACGCACCGACTCCGTCACCTATCAGGTCCGCGCCCCATGGGACTCGCCCATGAACTATGAAGAGGTAGCTGCCGATCAACATCCATTCGCAACCGGCGTCACTATCCGCATGCTAGTCACCGTAGAGATCCTCCGTTGCTATCCTGGAGCGAAGTGTCGCCCTAATATGGATACCCTGGTCAACTATCTTCGTCACTGTATGGCAGTCACCTATGCGCTCCATCCTCTCATGAATCATCCCACTCGCCGCCTGACCTTCAAGATCAATGAGACCCTCGTGCGGCCAGAGAAGCCAGAGGTAGCGCGCATCGCTCTAGGTCCGATTCGTGTCATGAAAGCCCTGGCCCCAGGTGCCGTTCCCGTCTCCATCGAACTCACTCATTACCGCCTGGATGCGCCCAATGCCGACGCGAAGGAGTATTACAAGCGTAACATGAGTTCCAGCGGTATCTATCTCTATCTCCACAACCGTCTGATTAAGCGTATTTCACCAGACGAGCTCTACGAGCTGATTGTGAGTCACAATGACTTCAATCCCTTTGTCTGTATTGTGAATGTGACCGGTGATCCCGCGGGTATTCCACCCACCATGACGACCAAGAATGGTCTCATCGAGACGAATCCACTGACACAGGGGCTCATGGAGTATGTGCGTGAACAGGTGCCCGTCGCCAACGCACGGGATCCCAAAATCGACGGGCGCGATCGATCCGAGGCCGAGATGGTCCGTGAGTACATTAATCGCGTCGAGCCACTGTTTCGTGACATGCCCGGATTCAGCATTGAGGAGAATAAGACCTATCAGATGGACATCGGGCCCACGCCACCCTTTGACGTAGTGGAGCGCCGCGGCACGACCCTGAGCATCATGGAGGCCAAAAAGAGATCGCTAGACATGGATACTATTGGTCAGATGTGGCGGAACGTGGCCTTTGCGCGTCGCGTGCCCGAGTTCGCCGGCCTGACCATCAAGGGTGTGCTCGTCGCACGAACGAACGAGACAACGGCACTCTTTCGCACTCTCCTCGACGAGTATAGGGCCATGGATCCGAACTTTATCTGCGAGGTCAAGACATGGGCGGACCTGGGGATTGGGTCAGTGAATTGAGGTGCCATCTAATAGTGTGTATTCTAACCCAGTAACACTATATCTCTGATTAGATAGCACATCACTATCTGAACATGGGACCCGCTGGTTCTAGCGCAGCGGCTTTCCGCCCCTTTTCTGCCCATGCTCCGTCCGTCTTGTACATGAGCCGGTAACCGCACTGCTTATAGAAGGACATCCGCTTTTTGGCCTGACCCTGGAGACAGCCGTGACTGTCGACCACGTCGTAGATGACTGGCGCAAAGGTGCGTTCCTCCTTCTTGAGACGGAAGATACGACCCACGGCCTGCTCGATACGACTCTTCGGAGTAGCTAACAGAACGGTATTGAGATCCCGAATATTCATGCCCTCCGCGGCCATGGTGAACGTGGCCAGGATGATCTGTTCCTTGGAGGCCTCGTCGCGCCCCTCGGCCGTCATGCCGCCCACATAGTAGCCACAGGAGGTGAAGCCAAGACGACGGAACTCGGTCTCGAACTCCTTGAGATGCTCGCGGCGATCCGAGAGAACGAGCAGTTTGCGTCCCTCACGCAACGCGGGCTCGAGCTCAGCTGTAATCGCGAGTGTCCGTGGGCCGTACTCGGTCAGTTGGTTACACAGACGAGATCGCACAATCTCGCCGCGCCAGTCCGTGGGTTCGTCGGCATACGTGGGATCGGCATCCTCAAATTTGATCACGCGGACCTCGACGGTGTCATCGGCCTCGCGGACCTTGATCTGGTAGCGGATGGGACCGATATACCAGCGGAAGACATCATCGAGGCCGTCAAGCCGTTCCGGTGTGGCGGAGAGTCCTAACATGTAGCGGGTCTGGATGCTCATGAGGGCGCGGCTGAAATGGGCTGCGCCGAGATGGTGACACTCGTCGAAGATAGTGAAGCCGAAGCCGGCGAAGGTGTCGAGGGGCCAGTCGCGGGCCGCCACCGTCTGGAGCATACAGATACAGCAGTCATACTCGGGTGGCTCGGGAGCGGGCTCGACGGCGCGCAGACGGGCCAGGATTTCGGGGCGCGTGCCGCCGACCTTGAGCCCGAGGGCCCGCAGACGCTCCTTGATCTCGGCCACCGTGGGCTCCGCGATCTCCATGCGATCGGTCTGGACCTTGTTCTGCTGGATGACGCCTATGCGGATGCCTGGCACGGATCCCTCGAGCTCCTTGCGCCACTGCTCCATGAGGAACTCCTGGTGAACGACGATGAGAAAGCGTTTCCTCAGCTGGCAGGCGAGCCAGATGGCCATGAAGGTCTTACCGTAACCGCAGGGCACGCAGATGAGGCCGTCGTAGCCGCCCTCGGCAAAGGCCTCGACGATGGGCAGTTGCTCGGCACGCAGAGTCTTGTTGAACTGGAGCTCGGCACGGAGGGGTCTCCCCTCTGTGCGGACATCATCGATAGTATCGGGAAGGTCCCAATACCGCGGCACATACCACCGTGTTGGGCTCTCATAATAGATGGCAAAGGACTCGGCGACGGCATAGGATGACGTCGCGCGCGGCTTCACAGTCAGCGTCTTGCGCATCTCGGCGGTCTCGGCTGCGGTCAGCGCGTCTTTGCGAATGGCCATGCCCCGATGCGTGAGCATGAGCGCACCATCTGGCCAACTCTTATTCTCGAACATCCCGTATCGAGGGCCTGCCAGCCTCTACCACAGTCATATTTACGTGCCTATAGTAGAATGCGTGTTGCTACTCTGATCGGTATAGTCATCGCTATCGCGGTCGTCGTATCTCTGTGGAACTACGCTACGTCTGATCAATGGATGACGGGCTCTTGGACACGAATGGTCTTTCCCTATGAGCCATCCGCGACCATGGGGGATAATCGGCTAGCGCCAACCACGGTCGTAGATCCTAAGTTAAGGTGCGTTGAGCGGCGCTGCCCCAGCTACCGTTAAGCACGCAGACAAGACTTGAGCCCGGTCACATCATACTTCATTTCTCGGAGGCGCGTTAGCGCCGCCTCCGAATAGCAGATCTCCGTGTTGTTGGAACAACCGTAGAGATGGAAGCCATCCTTCCCTTTCTTCGTCATCGCATCGTAATCGGCCGGACAGGGCTCTTCCTTCGCCTTCTGAAACTGGCAGCTGGTCTCATCCTTGAAGTAATTGCCGGCAACGACCATACACGAGGCCCCCTTACAGCCCGGATCTGCGCAGCACTTGTCCTCCACATAGTGCGGTAGTCCCTTGGGACAGTCGGCGCTCTTGGTCTTCTGTATCGCATCCCGAACGGTCTTACAGTTAGGAACCCCGTGCTCTGCTGCGCCCAGAGTACAGAAGATATGCTCCTTGTCGTGCGGGGGAGCCTTACACCAGCTCTTCAGGGTGGTCGCACCAGGGCGCGGATTCGAGCAGCAGTAGGTCTCCCCGTTATATACTTCCCTCGTCGAACCGGGAGGGCACATGTTAGTATCCGTGAAGGGTTCGTTAGTGGCAGAGCCACTAACTTTACCTAAGCCATTGGCGAAGGGTTCATACGCAGCTAACTGCGGAATACGTGCGATCAGTGGCGAGCCCAGGATCACTCGTCCCAGAATGATAACTACGCCCAGCAGAACACCCCAGACTAATACGTCGCGTAACATCCCTTATTCTTTACGCCGAGTTTAACGGCTAACGACCAATGGTCTTCAACATGGATGCCGAGTTCCGTGTCAGCTGTACCAGAATCAACACATAGAGCGCCAGTTTCCACCAATTTGTCACCTGCCCGTTTGCGAAATCGACCGGAAATGATCCCGTCACGGGTCCGGTGAAAAAGAGAGTCCAGATCGCCGGAATGACGTAGGAATCGGCAATATACAGGCCCGCGATAGCACCTAGGAGAGTCAGGAATCCAATGAACATGTCCAACCAGGCTATGTCTGCTTGTGTCGTAGGTGGAGCTTCTGTAATCCCCAGAATGGAACTCGCATCAACAGCCTTTTTTCCATCATCAACGACGTAGTTTCCGTCGACTACGGTGATGGGTTTGAAGGCCTTGGTAGGATTCGCAAATCCCTCAGCAACGGTGGGCTTATACCGATTGCGCTCCTGATTACACATTTTCTCATCGCTAAGAATGATGCCCGGTTTCGCATAGACGGCCGCACGCATCAGGCGATCACGGGGAACATCCGTGCTCGGCTTGGGACCGGGTGCCGGCAGATCAGTTGGGCGATCCGATAGCGACCCCTCACTGTAAATGCGATTTAGATCGACTGCGCGGATCTTGAGCACATCGAGGACCAGGAGAAAATGCCGCTCCTCATCCGATTCACAGGTCGCGGGACGCCCACGCAGATCGGGGCCTTCATACTGGACAATGGTCGACGGTGACAGCAGCGAATCAAACGACGGCACCTTGGTTCCATCAGGCTTCGCGCGGACGGCAGCAAAATAGGCCTCGCCTCTTCCGTGCGTTTCGTGGTGACTGACGGGAAAGACGACCGTAATGAATCGATTGGGCTCGCCAACAGAGCGCATGTAGATGTGATACTCGGCGGCGTAGCGCTCCTTCTGACCAGGAAACACATGGAGTCCCGGCGCGTAAAAGATGGCCTCTTCCAAGGTGTAGCACTGTCCGCGATAATCGGCACCGAGGCCGACACTCTCTTGAATATTTACGCCGTCGCGATCTCGACGTGTTAGGACTTGGAGGGATCCGGGTGTCGGCGAATAGAGCTTGATACTACAAGAATGATCTTCAGGAGGCAGAGGCACAGAGGCCGGCCAGGCCAGTGGTGTCTCCGCACATGTCAGCTTCACGCGCATCCTCTACTTTGCCGGCTGTGTTTTCGAGTAGAAACAGACGGAGTATAGTAGATGGCGGCGATTGACATCCCCGCACTCGCGGTCCGAATTGCGGCGATCGCCGAGACCTATGATGATACGGCGCCTGAAGTCGAGGTGGACGAGCGATATGAGGGGTTTGTGGATGCGCTACGTGGAGTGACGATGAATATGATTCGGCATCAGCGGAACTACTGGAAGGGGCTACGTGTGGTAGAGGCCGACGAGTTCGCCAAGTGTGTGACCAAGAAGAA
>Ga0114966_10004678_pt1 | contig 11734 bp, 12 predicted proteins | sample M_130207_XF_Meta_FD_87029 | JGI IMG/M metagenome (GOLD analysis project Ga0114966, IMG submission 87029) | Freshwater microbial communities from Lake Montjoie, Canada to study carbon cycling - M_130207_XF_MetaG | ecosystem: Environmental > Aquatic > Freshwater > Lake | place: Lake Montjoie...
AAAAAACAGCATTATTGCGATTCGCGGTGATGGATTGGATTTGCGACCCGTTCGTTCTGGAGCGATGATTCGACCCGCACTGCTGGCCGAGCAAGTCACATTTTCCTGTACAGGATCTGCAATTCGTTTTCAGGCAGACGTGACAAGCAACGATGTGGTGACGAGCCCCATGCGTCTGTTTGTCGAACGCTGCATGGTGGCACCGCCGTTGGTGTTCACTCCTGGCGAAGGCGGCCAATCCACATTCGTCAAATTAGTCGGTCCGGTGCTGCAACAAAAACAGATTGAGTGGTGTGGCATCTCCAACGGAGTGGCGACTCAGGTTGTTCACCTGCTGCACCGCAATGGAGATCCGAATGTCGCTTCAGAAGCGACCGGAATCAACGATTGGAACAAAACATGGAAAGATGCCATCGAGGAACGACTGTTGACCGGCGACAAGGGGATTTATCTGAACCTGACAACTCTCCCCGACAAATGGAGTAAACTACAACCCGTATCATTCGAGTTACATCCCAAGTCGGCCGCGTCCACGTGGGCCGAAGGGGGGCTACCGATTGGAGCGGATGTCCGAATCGTCGGTGCGGCCGTCCTCGCCAAAAGAGCCAGCATGCGTCCGACTGTCGTGCCGAAGGAGGATCTGAAAACCAAACCGGTGCTGCCCAAAAGAGGTGTGGGATTCTGAAAAACGAGTTCCGGTGATCAACGTCCGCGTCGAAATTGTCATGCCTCGGTAACGCGGTCCAAGGGATTGTCATTTTCCAGTCGCGGCCAAGCGAGAGTAAAACGAGCGCCCTCGCCGAGGCGACTCACTACAGTGATGTCGCCTCCATGCTCGCGGATGATTTTCAGACTCACGGCCAGCCCCAATCCTGTTCCGCGAGCGCCCTTTGTCGATTCGAAGACGTTGAAAATACCCCCGATTTGTTCTTCCGGAATCCCACGTCCATTGTCCGTAATACTGACCCACACCATGTCGGACTCGACCTGCAGGCCGGAAATAATTTTGACCGAAGCATGATCAACACCTTCTACAGCATCAATCGCATTGGTGACAATGTTCAACACCGCTCGGTGGATCCCTTCAGGATCGAAGGAGCACTCCGGTAGATTTGGGTCGGGGTGGAACTGCAATTCGACAGAGCATTCGGTAGCGCGTGCGTGCATCAGTTCGACGACTTCACCGATGACGTCATTGAGTTGCGACATGACCGACACGGGTTGTCGCTCCTTGCTGAAGGTCAGCATGTCCATCACGAGGTGATAAATCTTGTTTTGATTTTTCTCTACGACGTGCCAACCCTTGCGAACGAGATCCTCATTATGGTCAGTGAGTCCCATGTCGATCAGATAGCTCCCGCCTCGGACACCTTGCAAGATGTTTTTGATGTGATGGCTGAGCGTGGCGATTGTCTGCCCCATGGCCCCCATGCGTTCCGCCTTGACGAATGCCAGTTGATAACGGTGGTTTTCAACGGCTAATGCGGCTTGCCGTCCGATGGCAAGCAGCAGTTCCAACTGATCCTCTCGAAATCCACTGGTTTCACCTTGAGACGGCAATCTGTTTGCCGGAGTCGTGATATCGACATAGATCACTCCCATGAGTTCGTGACGGCCTTGCATCGGAACGCACATCGCCTCACGCACTCCGGCCTGCACGATACTGTATGTGGGGTCAAATCGTCTGTCGTGTTGAGCATCGGTGGTTCGCACGCCCTGATTGTTCTGGAGTACATAATTTACAATCGCCCTAGAAACGGGCATTCGAGCCCCCAACTCGGAGACGCCTCGCTGACAGGCCACTTGTGGTCGAATGTCACCGGATTGAACGTCGGTTAACAACACGCTACCGCGATCCGCTCCGACCGCTTCAATGGTCAGTTCGAGAATGCGTTGGAGTGACTGTTCCATGGATACGGTCGGTCGCACGACTTCTTCTGTGATTCGATACAGGACCGTCAGGTTCGAGGGCGAATTTGCACCCGCAAGCGGAACGCCACTGATGGGCGCGGAAGCGACTCGACCATCACGCTGGCTGACAATATTGGACCGGTCTGCAGGATCATGTTGTTGTGAAATCAGCACTTTTTCAGCGGCAGACGGAGACAGTCCCTGGCGACTGGTGATCACGAACTGCAGCAACGTATGCCCCAACTGAATCTGATCGCCATCCATTAGCGGATGCGACTTGACTAACGCGCCGTTGACAAACGTTCCGTTGGAACTGTTCTGGTCGACGAGTACGAAAGTGCTGTTCTCGAAATGAATCGTCGCATGAAAACGAGAAACCTCGGTATCGAGGATGCGCACCCTGTTCTTCACATCGCGACCCATTGCCGCCAGACGATCGGTCAGTTCGAAGCGGGCACCCAGATCAACGCCCTGCACAACAAGTAACGATGCTCTGTTCACAAAAGCGATCCGATCAGTCGTGCACCTGACAACGCCCCGCCCCCAAAACAAGGCAGTGTTGTCTTAAACGTATCCTATCTGTACGACCGACCGGAGGGACAGTTCCCGGACAAAGTTTTTATGGAAAACCGTGTTTGAGAAATTCGCAAGCCCCGTCAGGCGGCCCCTCGGTTTTCCAGTAGTTCTTCAATCACTCGAACCAATTCGGGATACTGAAATGGTTTTGCCAGAAATCGTTCCCGATCGACGACGGAAGAGGCCGGTCGCGATCCTAAAAAAATACAAGGAGTCTCCTGCCCGAAGGAGGAATCACTCGCGGAATCGGACTCTGAGTCAAGATCGATCACGACAACTGCGGCAGAGAAGTCGCCGTCGGAAGCTGACACGTTGGAACAACGACGATAGTGTTCCACCAAAGTGCCGCGGGGCTCAAATACAGCCTTGAGGACCGTTCCGGTATCCGAAGATCCGTCGATAGATTCGTCGATGAGGAGTACACGTGGGAATGAATTCACTCGGCTGTCCTTGCCTGATTTGGAGTAGAGCGGACACACAACCCGCTCTTCAACGGGGAGCCAAAAAGGAAACGGTTGCTTTTCGACTGAGGACTCTAGCCGGAAGAGAAAAACGTGTCAAAACCAAGTTGGGGCCTGCGATCTTGCTGTCCCAGCCAAGAAATTACGGATCACACTAAATTTTGTCGGTTACCGTTGGAGAGTGGCCGCGAACGATCCGCCGTCGGCCCCCTCTCGATCGCGGATCCACGAAATCAACCACCGCCGGAACGGAGCATCGCTGTTTTTGAATCGTCCCCGCGTGACCGAGTCAACACACCGGCCGGTCAACCGCCGGCCGCATGGCGAAAGAAAATTCATGACTCAGCAATTCGCGTCCGCCTTGGCGATTCTCGCAGTCGTATCACACGTCGCATGTGCCGTGAACACACCCAAAGAGTGACCGTGTCGGAATCTTAAGGTGGCTCACGGCCACCGGTATTTGACGATTGACCGAGGGGACACAAGGAATGTGTCTCGATGTTTCGCAGACCGTGGGCGTGATTGAATCGCCAACTCGATCTGGTGCAGAACGATCTTGCAAGATCCAAAAAAAGCCGCGAAAGTCATTTGAGGAACGAGTGCTGTTTTAATCGGTTACGAAGAGCGCGGCGGCGAGGCGAGGAGTGATTCTTGGGCACGCATTGGAATGACTCTGGATGATCAGACAGAGGTTGAGGCACGCTGCGCCATTCATTGCGGAGCCGATGGGGTCGGCTTGACAACCCGCCAGATCAGAGTTGGTCCGTAACGCTGACCGGCATAGCCCACGCAGGAAAATGCAACACCATCTTTGTCGGTGAATGGCATAACTAAGTCCACGGCCTCTTTGCCAACGTCCGAATCGTGGAACTTCCACAGTTCTTGATATTCCGAACTCCTATCACCTTGAGAGCCATCGGTGACGAAAAGACCACCAGAAACCAGTTTGCTCAGGACTAATTGCAAGAGAGGACGACACAGCCAGCAATCCCCGCTTCCACCCTCCCCCATGCTGTCGCCGCGATAGTAGAACACTCCAATGGAGGCGATTTCCTGATCGAGTGCCGATGTGCCGAAGCCTCGTCGTCGATGAACCTTGACCGTCTTGCCAGTTGGACGATGACGATAAACTTCAGTCAGAACGCACGGCTCGATGAATGGATATTGATAATACGTTTCCGGGCCGCCTAGTAAACCGGCGCGGTTTTGGTCATTCCAAATGTCTTTTTTTTTCTCAATCAGTCCATATAGACGCCGGAGCGCCTTGCACTGTGCGTTGCTAACGTCGCCGCCGACGACGGTCTCCTGAATCAGTTCATATTCACGCTCGTTCAACGGGAACCCGCGCCGAGCTCTCTCTACACTTGCGCCGATACTGTTGTAATAGCCCTTATCAACGAACCAGAACTCGCTAATGAAAGGGGAAAACAGTTGAAGGGGAGCTCTGAAATCGTCGCCGCTGCACGGGTAAAAGAGGGTTGTGCCTTCAACGGACTTCCGTAACTCTTCATTGATCACGAACATCTTCGTCATCGCAGGGCTCCCGCTTTTGTCGGTCCAAACGCTCACCGGTTGCGGACAATCAACCACCACTGTTTTCGCGGCCGTTGGCCACTTTCTCATAACCCTCGCTCGTGTGTCGCGGGAACGACACGGAAGATTCTCTTGGTGTGCGCCATCAAGCCAACGTGCGCATGTGCGTCGACCGAGACACCGGTTTGCGGATCGATAATCTTGTCGCGATGCACGATGACGATGTGAGAGCCACACACCCAGCCACTGTCGTTCGGGTCAGCGAGCAATCCTTCGGAATCACCGGGCGTGAAGTAACTCACTGTGAATAGATCGTTCAATTTGATCAGTTCGTCGATGTAGAACTTGATCCGGCGGACATCTGTCGGGCAGAACGCCAACTTCATGCCGAACGGCTTCAGAGCATCAGACCAGGAAACGGGGTCTTGCGTATTGACGCGACCTTGAAAATCTTCGGGAACCGAAGCCGTCAGCATGGCAAGAACAGTCGAGACGCAATGTGGCCCCGTCTGGCGGAGGGGTGAGATCCGAAGAGGTCGAAAAAAGTGCTCGTCTGTATTCGTCCAAAGTGTTGATGATGTGTTGTAAGGCATAGGTCAACCTCAGGGAAAAGAGGTGGCAAACTCTGCCACAGAGGGGGGGGGAGCGTAGCCCATGTTTGCCATCGGTTTCAGCCGTCTTCTGCCCGTGGCATGAGTTTTGACCTGCGGAAAAAAATCATGGACTCCGCACCACCTGAGGCGTTACTTTGCCAGCATACGACTCACCAAAACCAAAAAAGACACAGCCCATGTACCGCATCATGACGGGAATAAAAAATGTCGTGGAATACCATGTGCGATGGCTACGGTCCGTCGCCTTTGACGCTCGATTTAATCTTGATACAAAGTTTAAGTATAACGAAGACGAACAATTTCCAGCGATTATTCCCGAAACTCAGCAGGGTTATGAACCGACCTGCCCAGCAACTTTGCAAAAAATCATAAGCAGGTTACCCATCAACTTTGAAGAGTTTACCTTTGTGGATTTGGGTTCAGGAAAAGGAAGGGCTGTTCTCGTGGCGATGGGCCATCCGTTCAAGAAAGTGGTGGGGGTGGAATATTCCGAATACTACCATAAAATTGCCTGTCAAAACATTCAAGCTTATCGCCAAAGTCAGCCTGAATTCTGTCCGGTGGAATTGATCCACGGGGATGCTGCGACATTTCCGATTCCCTCGGGAAATGTCGTGTTTTATCTGTTCAACCCGTTTCAGGGCGATGTGTTTGATCGGGTGCTCGCGAATCTTCACGAATCATTACAGTCGGGGACTCAACAAATTTATCTGGCTTATCTGCATCCTCAATGTCGCCAAGCCGTTGAGCGTGTCTCGTCTTTTTCCTTATTTTACGAAATGCGTTCCGAGAATCCGTACAAGGATTTGTCGATTTATTACGCGAGAGCCGGTTCTGGTCTGACGCCCTGATTCTCTGTGTCATTTGACTCCGTTGTCTTTCGTCTTCGCCTCGTTACCCTGGAGACGAGAGATGATGACGTTCTTCGGGGATACTGAGGAACGGAAGGAGTGTCACTCGGCCTGCTCGTCTGGATTGCCAGTCCACTTTTTCTTTTGAATCTTTGCGGCGGCATTACAAAGCTGCGACGAGGTCCTCAGTGGAGATCAGTGGCGATCAAACACGTGCTTCGCATTCGGAATATTTTCTGTAACGTCACCTCTTAAAAACGACTTACGAGACGCACTGTATGTTGTCGTTGAACCGACACTGCGGCTCGCTTTTTCTGGGGATTCTTGTTTTTTGAGACTATTGGTCGTATATCGTCAACATCCAAATGCGTCAGCGGTTCTGGAATTGACCTGCCGCACGACGGTTTTCGGAATCGAGGTTGCCCGATTTTTTCGGATGACTCCCGATGACTTCATTCATCACCCTAAATTTGACTGCATGGATTGCGATCCGAGTGTGGAGTTCGCTGGATCCCGAGTTTTTCCATGACTATTTTTTGGGTTTTTAGAAACACATATGGAGCTTATTTGTGGCAAACATAAGTGGCGGGCGTGGGCTCTTGGTTCTGATTGGCTTGGCTTCCAGTGTGATTCTTGCAGCTGCGTTGTGGGCGGACTATTCTGTGGGCCGGGACCAGCTGATCCAGCAGACGGACGCGCGGGCCAGTCTGGCCGTACACGACGCGGCAATACAGTTGGACGACTTTATCCGACGCGTCAGTATGCTGCCGATCACGACCGCCTCACGACAGCAGGTCTTGGGCAATACACCTGATCCCCTGATGGTGGAGTATCTGCGCACGCTGATCGCGAGGGTTCCCAAGGAGGATGTCTATGGTATCTACGTCGCTTACGAAGATATGAAGTGGTCTGACAAAAATTCGATGCCTTGGATGGATCGCAAAAACTTCCCAGAGATGACCGTCGTGCATTATGACTACCACGACGTTAAGCAAGAGTGGTACAACGGCGCGAAGACCGATGGCAAACTGCACATCACCGAACCTTACTTTGATGTCGGTGGCTCAGATATCAACATGGTCAGTATCACGCATCCCGTGATCGCGGACGATGGACACTTCGTGGGTGTCGCCGGCGCTGATCTCTCTCTGGAACTGATTCAGAGCATCGTCGACCGGATCGAAACGAACTTTTGGAACACGACGGGAGAACGCGATCACGAAGTCAGGCATTCGTACCTCGTGAGCCGGCAAGGTCTTATCGTGACACATCCAGATCCCATGCTGATGTTGAGCAAGGATTCGCCTGGGGCGCGTGTGGACTCGCTACCGGACGGAAAAGTCACGCTAGCGAGTCCGAATGGCGAATCTTTGGTCGATATTGGGACAGAACACCGTCGCATCTACTGGGCCTCGTCTGAACTGACCGGTTGGAAACTGATCCTCAACGTTTCGAATGAGGCCGTGATGCGTCCCGTGCGACAACTGGCCACGAAGACTCTGTTAGTGGCAGCTTTGGGACTAGGAGCGATGCTCGGCCTGCTCGGCTGGATTGCCAGTCGGACGCAATCGCCGAGTCCGCGGTAGGGAACTGATTCCCCCTAGGTTTCGCGGTTCCATGTCCATCACGGCTCTCCTGTCAGTGCTTAAGGACGCTTGCGACGAAGGTCGTTCGGGTCCTTCACCCAGTGAACGGGTCCGATTCCGAGGGAAGGATTCCGAACATGGCGATCATCCGACCGATGACGCAAGCCGAACAGCGAACGTTGCTCGAATGGGCTGCTGTCGAGGGGTGGAATCCAGGTCTGCATGATGCGGACTGCTTCTGGCGGCTCGCCCCAGATGGGTTTCTCGCTTTGGATCTAGAGGGGCAGATGGTGGGTGGTGGGGCGATCATCCGTCACAATGACCAATTCGGATTTATGGGCCTGTTTATCGTCCAGCCAGCTTATCGAAGCCAAAAATTGGGAACACAGCTCTGGTACGCGCGGCGCGATCACCTGCTGGAACGGCTGACGCCGACCAGTTCGATCGGCCTCGATGCCGTAGATGCGATGGTTCCGTTCTATGCTCGAGGTGGTTTCGAGCCGTTGACACGCCATCGCCGTTTTCAGTTGATTGAAAGTGCAGGGGTGGCGGCCTGTCCCGTGGTTTGCGAGGAAGCGTGTGTTGATTTGGGTTCTGTTGACTTTGGCGAGGTAATCGCTTGGGACGCTGGTTGTTTTCCGGGGGATCGGCATCAATTTTTGAAGGCTTGGATCCGTCAGCCCGACTCGGTTTCACTGGGTGTCGTCGCACACGGAAAGTTGGTTGGATATGGTGTGATGCGTGCCTGCCAGATTGGGTACAAGATCGGGCCGCTCTCTGCGCGGCATCCTGCGGTGGCGGACCGGCTCTTTCGCACGTTTTGCAGGCGTGCGGCGGGGCAGCCGGTATTCATCGATGTCCCCGACAACAATCCCGCTGCGGGCCGATTGTGCAAGGATCATGGTATGAGCGAAGTCTTCGGATGCGTGCGAATGTATCGCGGCCCGGTCCCACAACTGGACAATGAACGGATCTTCGCGATCACAACGTTCGAGGTCGGGTAGACGTTCGAGGTGATCCATGCGGACCGCGATGTCCCGTTTTTCCCCACCTGCCGTGTTGGGACTGCGGTTATGGCGTGACGGACGCGAGCGACAAACGTCGCGTCGAGTCGACGTGGGTTGTTTCTTGGGAACAGACCAAGATCCTCAAAAAGGAAATCAGCCTCCCCCGTCCGCACGACAAAATGGGCAGCAACTCCAACGCCTTCACGATGGAAAGCGTTTCCGATTTGCGCGGAGCCCGCATGCTAGGGCCGGTGTGCGACGCCGTCGTGAGGTCGGCAACGAAAATTCGTGATATCGGTTTTCTGCAGTCGCAATTCTTGAATGCGTTTGTTCGCTGGGTTCAATTCGATGAGGGCTTCCGGCCAACCACATGGATCGTGACACCGCTGCGGAAAACAGCGACCAGAATGCTGAGGACGAGCGACGGGAGGGCGAGAATCCACAAGCAGAGCCAAAGCTGTAGTCGAATGCCCAGCCTAAATGGCTTGAGGCGACGAGATTGAATGCGGTGGAGCATCACATACAGGCCATTGCGTGGGAGCCACGGGCATCGATTCTGAAAACTCTGAATCCAGCCAAACGGATTTTGTCTGAGTGAAAAATGATGTCGTGAAATCGGTACGAAGCCGACATCTTTGATCATTTGTTCCAACGCTGAGATGGGGAAATGATACAGGTGTCGCGGCGGATCCAGATGGAACCAAGCGGCACCAGAGCACTTTGCCTGAAGGCTTGAATAGTTCGGGACAGCGACAATCACGACACCACCCGGTTTCAGGATTCGCCAGGCCTCCCTGAGCGTCTCGCTCGGATTTGGAACATGTTCCAGAACGTGCCACATCAGGACACTATCAAAGTGGTGCTCCGGGTAAGTTGCCTCTTTTTGAGTGAATTAGCCACGATGACCTGGACTCGGGAATCAATGCCACGCAGAGCGTGTTTTGACACTTCGAATCCGTGCGTTTCATAGCCCGCTTCGGCGAGGGCTCGCAGGGTAATTCCACGGCCACATCCGACGTCGAGCACACGGCCACTGCGCCGAATCGATCGCGCCACGAACCAGGCGCTCCGGGCTCCGATCATCCGGACCAATGGTTCGATGATTGACGAAAATTTAGAACCGCCGTCGCCGTAATAGTCTTTCGGATAGAACGAGTGAATTTCATCTATCGTCGGCTGTGGCCAAAGCAAACCTAGATTGCACTTCGTGCAGTTCACAATCTGAAATTTTGTGCCCTTGATCGAAAACTTTCGATGGGCTTCGTTGTGACAACAGACCGGACAGGGTGCGGTCCTAACAACGTCTGAATCGGACGCGATTGGCGAGACTTTCAGCGAGTAAAGATCTTGAACCGTGCGTTCTGCGACGACATCAGAATCGGTACTCGAAATTGACATAGCATCGGTTTCGTTCAGCCGGACCACATTTTATTCGCAGCCAACGCGTATTTTTGATCAACGGGAAGGATTCAACGCAGCTTATCGATGGCCATTATTTGCACCGTATGCTTGCATTTTGAGTCAGTTGCGTCGATGGACTACTTGGTGAAAAAATTCCGGCGAGACATCTCCTGGACCGTTGGGCATCGCGTAGCGTTCCAATCGCACATTCGCCCAACGACGAGATTCCGTCAGAACCTATCTCGTGGTCATGACCCACAGCTGTATTCCGGCGAGCAAATTTCGATACCAATCCGCGTCCGTCGCCGATCGAATCCAAAACGATGCTGCGGTACCGTCCGGACGGGCCAGGGCCGTTGATCTTCCAAAGTACGTTCGAAAAACCTCCTGCATACCGGATTGATCATCCCACTTGAATGGCAATCCAAAACGAGGATGCGGGGGTCTCCAGAGAGAAGCGACTCACTCAGCAGGCAACGTATTCATTGGCCGACAAAAACACGAGGCGAGACTCCACTCGGCCACTGTGCGCAGAATTGCTTCACCGGGTTTTAAATGTTGCATCAAATATAATCCTTTTTCGCGCCACTCGGAATCGGTTGAACTCCCCAGTCGAGCCAGTTGCCACGGTGCCGGCGGTGACAGACTCCCTGAAACTGTCAATAGAGCAACGGTACCTGTTACGGCGACGGCACCATAACGCATGAGTCGGTCCAAAAGACACGCACCCGCCGGAGCATACGCGAAGCGATAACGAGGATTTGTAAGGCTCGACATGTCGCCAGACGCCCCTGCGCCGAGGATCCGCATCGGAAGTAACGAATAGGCCATTAACAAAGACGCGGATCGCCGGAATGACGGCGAATGATCGTCAACTCTCAGCCCCGCTGATCGGGAGACAAGCCTTACCGGGCAGACGACAGGAATTCCTACGACCAGACCGGCCAGATGACGTATCAGAGGGACTGATTCCCTGACATCTCATTGAGGAACGGCCCCCATTCCCGTAATCGCAGGACAGACGCTATCAGCAGCAAACTCAACACTGCAAGCCCGATCCCGTTCACCTGCCATCATGAAACATTTTTTCCGGCGTTTCGTGATAATCGACTCGCGATACCGATCCATGCTGCGCTGATCACGACCAGCCATGCGGAAGTGTCGTGCGTCCACGGCAGCCCTATTGCCGACAGCGTCCGAAGCAGACTCCCTGTGGGAGAATGGTCCGATTTTATCTAGTGGCATGCGGTCCACAGCACTCACAATGACATCCGTAAAACTCGACCGTAGTCTCGATCGATGCGCACCTTGTCAACCGCTTCACAATGCCCCGCGAGTACCAGCGCTGCAAGGCGACCCCGTGTCCCGTTATGCACATTCTGACCCATAGGATCGACGACAACCACTGCCCCCAAATGGTGGACAGCCGATGGCAATCGGAACGTAAATTCACTCGATCCGAACGCGAAGAGACAGATACTCTGCAAGCAGTTTGATAACGGTTGTCTGGCAGCGTCATCGAGGCTGCCAGTCCGTGTATTTCCGAGCAGATCAGAATCGATAATCGAATACGACCCCTGTTCGTCAAAGACGAATGGGCCGGCAAAAAAGATGGGCCACGTCATGGAGCAGGCTACTGAGACACGCGAGTGAGAGTTCGCAGCGACCGATCGGATCAATGGCTTTTGGCAGAGATTGACTCGTTCGACGTGCCAGCAAGTCCCAACAGCGTCTCCTCGATCACTCGAACCGTGCCCGAGCCAACGTCGTACATCATCCCGACAATGCCGATCT
>Ga0114966_10004679_pt1 | contig 11732 bp, 9 predicted proteins | sample M_130207_XF_Meta_FD_87029 | JGI IMG/M metagenome (GOLD analysis project Ga0114966, IMG submission 87029) | Freshwater microbial communities from Lake Montjoie, Canada to study carbon cycling - M_130207_XF_MetaG | ecosystem: Environmental > Aquatic > Freshwater > Lake | place: Lake Montjoie...
GGCTCGTACCTCGAGCTGTGGGACCCGGCGCGACTGGCCGAGCGCTTTGCGCGCCTCAAGGAAGACGGCGTGGCCCAGCGCGCCGCCCGCCTCGCCGCCCGTATTACCGACGGGGGCCGGGGATGACCCTCGCCGGCGTCCGCACAGAGACCCTTCACGTGGTTTCGGGTGGCGCCCCGCACGTCCCCGTCCTCCTCGACCAGGTGATGGCGCTCGCGGCGCCCGAGCTCGGCGAGGGGGTTGTCGACTGCACGTTCGGGGCCGGTGGGCACTCCTCGGCCATGGCCACGCGTGTGGGCCCCACCGGCGAACTCATCGCCATCGATCGCGACCCCGAGGCCGCGACACACTTCACGGCCCTTGAGCGCGAGTTCGGCTGCCCGTCCCGCCTCATCCGCGGCGACTTCGGCACGGTGCTTGCCGACTTGGACGACGACGACCAGCAGGCCGACGTCATCCTGATGGACCTGGGGCTTTCGAGCATGCAGGTTGACCGCCCTGAGCGCGGGTTCTCGTACTCGCGCCCTGCGCCGCTCGACATGCGCATGGATCCGTCGCTGCCGGTAACGGCTGCCGACCTCGTGGCCGAGGCGTCGGAAGAGGACCTCGCCAGCTGGTTCCGCGAGTTCGGTGACGAGCGCTACGCCAAGCAGATCGCCCGCGCAATCGTGCGCCGGCGCGACGCGCAGCCCATCCTCACCACGGGTGACCTCGTCGAGGTGATCCGCGGTGCGGTGCCGACTCCCGCACTGTTTGCCGGTGGGCACCCGGCCCGCCGCGTATTTCAGGCGCTTCGCATCGTGGTGAACGATGAACTGGGCATTCTCGAGCAGGCGCTGCCCCGTGCGTTCAGCATGCTGCGCCCGGGTGGCCGTCTTGCGGTCATCTCGTTCCAGTCGCTGGAAGACCGCATCGTCAAGCGCTTCATGCGCGATCGCACCCGCGGCTGCATCTGCCCGCCCGACATGCCCGTGTGCGGCTGCGGCAAGCAGCCAGAGGGCCGTATGGTCACCCCGCGCGCGGTCAAAGCCGTCACCGCCGAGATCGCGTACAACCCGCGGGCCCATTCGGCACGCCTGCGCGTGATTGAGAAGGCGGAACGATGAGCACCCGTGGCGCCACCGCCCGCGTTGCCGCACCCGCACCGCGTCACGCACCGCCGGCACGCCCGAAGCCCCGCCTCGTCCCGCCGCCGTCCACCCGCAGCCGTCGTTTCCAGCGCGTGCAGCTGCACGGCGTGCGCCTTGCCTGGATCGTCATCCCGTTCATCGCCATCCTCCTCGGCGGAGTGGTGTGGGTGAACGTGGCCCGCCTCAACCTCACCACGCAGACCGGTCGCACCGTCGACATGTACGACCAGGTGCAGGGTGATGTGCTGAAGCTGCGCGCCAAGCTGGCACAGAAGGATGGCCAGGTTGTCGATCAGGCCGCCACGCGCCTTGGCATGGTGCAGGCACCCGGTACTGGCCTTACGTATGTCACCGTCCCGAACGAGTCCCGTGTCACGCCCGGACAAGCGCCGAGGACGCGCTAAAAAGGCCCGCGCCGCCGAGGCGCGTGCCGGAGCGGAGAAGCGTGGGTCGCGCCGTGTGCGCTACCTGAGCATCGGCACCCTCGTGGTGCTCGGAGTGTTCGGCGCGCGCGCGGGGTGGATTGCCACTGTGCAGGCGGGCGAGCTCAGCGAGAAGGCGCGTAACCAGCACGAGGTCATCCATGAGGTGCAGGCGCCGCGCGGCGCCATCGTGTCGTCCGACGGCCGCGAGCTCGCGGTTGACAAGCACATGACCGCGGTCACCGCCACGCCGTATCTCGTGACAGACAAGCGCGGCACGGCCGAGAAGATCGCCACCGCGGTGGAGCTGGCTCCCGACGAGGTGGAGCGTCGCCTGCAGGGTGACGGCGGGTACGCAATGCTCAATACGGGCGTCGACCAGCAGCGCGCTGCCTACCTGCGCAAGCTCGAGCTGCCTGGCATCACGCTGTCGGACGCCCAGAAGCGCCTGTATCCACTCGGCACCGTCGGCGCGCAGATGATCGGTATGACCGACGACTACGGCGAGGGCCTGACGGGCTACGAGAAAGCCCTGAACAATGAGCTCAAGGGCACCCCGGGCGAGCGCCATGAGGCACGCGATCCCAAGGGCAACACGCTCAAGATCCTCAACGACACCGAGCCGGTCGCGGGCAAGACGGTGACCCTCACAATCGACAGCGCCATCCAGCAGAAGGTGGAGACGGTGCTCGAGGGCGCGCGCCTGGCCCATAACGCCAAGGCGGCGTCAGCCATCGTCATGCGGCCTCAGGACGGGGCGATCCTGGCGATGGCCACGGTGCCGGGCTACGACCCCAACAAGCCCGAGACCATCACGTCTGACACCGAGCGCATGCGGCCCATTACTGACACCTACGAGCCCGGGTCAACCTTCAAGCTGGTGTCCATCGCCGGAGCCATTGCGGATGGCGTGGTGACGCGCGAGACGATGTTCGACCTGCCATCCACGCTCACGTTGTACGACCGCACCCTGCACGAGTCGCACGAACGCGGCTCAGTGGCATGGAACACCGAAGAGATTCTCCAGAACTCCAGCAACATCGGCACGGTCAAGGTCGCGCAGAAGCTGGGCCCCTCGAAGGTGCAGGACTGGATCGAGAAGTTCGGCTTCGGCGCCAAGACGGGCATTGATTACCCGGGCGAGGTGGGGGGCATCGTGCTGCCGCGCGACGAGTGGTCGGGCACGTCGATTCTCAACATTCCCATTGGTCAGGGCGTGGGTGTCACGCTTGCGCAGATCGCCGAGGCGTACGGGGCCATCGCAAACGGGGGCCGGATGGTGCCGCCGCATCTCATCAAGCGCGTGGGTAAGACGGTCCCCTCGCACCCCCGCGGGCAGCAGATCCTCAGCGCCAAGGCCGCCGAGCAGGTCAACATCATGCTGCAGAAGGTTGTGAGCGACGACGGAACCGGCGCCGAGGCCAAGATCCCCGGGTACACCGTGGGCGGCAAGACCGGTACCGCCAACAAGATCGATCCCAACACCGGCAAGTACATCGAGAGCTACGTGGCGTCGTTCGTGGGCTATGCACCCGCCACACACCCCGGGATCGTGGTGGCCGTCATGGTCGACGAACCGACCAATGGCAGCTACTACGGCGGCCAGGTAGCGGCACCGGCGTTTGAGCAGATCGCCGACTTTGCCCTGCAGCACCTGCACATCGCCCCTTAGCGGGGGCCTCCGGTGCCACTGGTAACGTGGCCGTCCGGATGAGGCTCAACGACCTGACCCGCGCAGTTCCCGGTGCGCATCTCGCGCTCCGCGGCGCCAGCGCGGACACCGTGGACGTCGCGGCCATTCGCTACCGGTCTGGTGACGTCACTGCGGGCGACGCCTTTGCGTGCCTGGTGGGTGCGCGAACCGACGGGCATGAGTACGCGGCTGATGCCGTGGCGAGGGGTGTATCAGCCCTCGTGGTGCAGCGCGAACTCGACCTCGATGTGCCGCAGATCGTGGTGCCCGATTCCCGTGTGGCGATGGCGCTCATGGGCGCGCTGCTCGAGGGTGAACCCTCTCGGCACATGACCGTGGTGGGTATTACCGGTACCAACGGAAAGACCACCTCGGCCTACCTGGCGCATTCGGTGCTGCAGGCGGCGGGAATGCCCTGCGGGGTCATCGGCACGGTCGAACTTCGCGTCGGCGGGGAGTCGTCAGTGCCCACCCACACCACGCCCGAGAGTGTGGAGATTCAGGGGCTGCTCGCGCGCATGCGCAGCGCGGGCGACACCGCGTGCGCCATGGAGGTGTCGTCGCACGCGCTGCACCAGCACCGTGTGGCGGGGCTGCACTTCGCGGCCGCCATCTTCACCAATCTCACGCGCGATCACCTCGACTACCACGGTGACGAGGAGTCGTACTTCCAGGCCAAGCGCCTGCTGTTCGATCGCCCGCCTGACGAGGGTGCCAACCCACCCGGTGCCGTCAATCTCGACAGTGCCGCGGGGCGTCGCCTGGCCGCCGAGTTGCCGTTGCTCGGGTATTCCGTTGACCGTGACGACGCCGATGTGGTGCCCACAGCGCTGCACATGGGGCCCGGTGGCTTTACCGCCACCGTGCGCACGCCACGAGGGCCGATTGAGATCACAAGCCCACTGCGCGGCCGGTTCAACGTGGAAAACGTGCTGGGCGTGGTGGCCATGGGAGAGCTGCTGGGGTTGCCGCACGACGCCGTGGCCCGTGGAATCGCCGACCTGCGCGGCGTGCCCGGGCGCCTTGAGCCAATCGAGATGGGGCAGGCCTTTCAGGTGCTGGTCGATTACGCCCACACGCCAGACTCGCTCGAGAACGTGCTGCGCACCACTCGCGAGCTGGCCGGCAGCGGTCGCGTCATCGTGCTGTTCGGCTGCGGCGGCGACCGCGATACCGGCAAGCGCCCCCAGATGGGCGCACTCGGCCGGGCCATGTCGGATGTGTGCATCGTCACCTCCGATAACCCGCGCAGCGAGGACCCTGCGGCCATCATTGAGCAGATCGTGGAGGGCGCAGCGAGCGGGCCTGCCGAGTTGCTGGTGCAGCCCGACCGCCGCGCTGCCATCACGTTGGCCATTGACGCCGCCGAGCCGGGCGACGTGGTGCTGATTGCCGGCAAGGGGCATGAGTCGGGGCAGGAGGTGGCCGGCGTGGTCACCCCGTTTGACGACCGCGATGTGGCGCGCGAGGCATTGGGCACGAGGATGGCCGCATGAAGGTGACCGTGGCCGACATCGTCGCCTGGAGCGGCGCAACACTTGAGGGCGGACGTGATGCCACGGTGATCGAGGGCGCCACCGCCGATTCGCGCGACATCACTCCCGGCTGCCTGTTTGTGGGTGTGACGGGCGAGAACGTTGATGGCGGGCTGCATGCGGCCGATGCCATCGCCCAGGGTGCCGCTGCCGTCATCGTGGGCCCCGAGGCCTGGTCTGAGGTGGGCGACGATCTGGCGCGGTCAGATGCCGCGGTGCTGCTGGCCGCCGACCCGGTTGAGGCACTTGGCCGCATCGGCCGCGGCGCCCTCGAGCGTCTCGGCGCCCGCGTCGTCGGCATCACCGGTTCGTACGGCAAGACGTCCACCAAGGACAGCACGGTTGCCGTGCTGCGCGCAGCAGGTGTGCGTGCCGAGGGCACGCCGGGCAACCGCAACACCGAGGTGGGCGTTCCGCTGAGCATTCTCGGTCTGCCCGCAGACACCGAGGTTGCCGTCATCGAGATGGGCATGCGCGGCCCAGGGCAGATTGCCGATCTTGCGCAGCTGGCACCGCCGGACGTGGCGGTCATCACCGCGGTGGGGCCGGTGCATCTGGAGTTGCTGGGAACGGTGGAGGCCATCGCGGCCGCCAAGGCCGAGATCCTCGGCGGCCTCGGCGAGGGCGGCGTGGCGGTGGTGCCCGAGGGCGACCCGCTGCTCGCACCGCACATCGACTCCCTTGCCGGGGGTATCAAGGTGGTGCGTTTCGGCAACGAGCCGGCCATCCCGCTCGATCTGGGCCAGATGAAGGCCTGGGAGCGTCGCAACATGGCGGCCGCAACCGCCGCAGCCATCGCCCTTGGCGAGCCGCCGGCACCCGGCACCGAGGTGCGCCTTGAGCGATCAGCCATGCGCGGCATCGAGCACCCACTGCCCGGTGGTGGCACGCTTATTGAGGATTGCTACAACGCCAACCCGCCGGCCATGGATGCGGCGCTTGCCGACCTGTGCGCCCGTCCGGGGCGCCACGTGGCGGTAATCGCCGACATGCTCGAACTGGGCCCCGACGAAGCACGCTTTCATCGCGAGGTGGGGGAGCGCGCGGCGCATCTTGGTGTTGATCTGGTGGTGGCTGTGGGCCCGCGGGCGGAGTCGTACCCCGAGGGGGCCGCGGGTGTTGCCAGCGTGGCCTTCGCCTCCACTGACGACGCCGTCGCCGGAGTGCCCGGCCTCATTGAGCCCGGTGATGTGGTGCTGGTGAAGGGCTCGCGCGGCATGGCCATGGAGCGCGTGGCGCGCGCCATCATGGAGCGGGAGGCCTAGCCGTGCCGAGGGTGCTCATCGCCGCAATCGGCGCCGTGCTGCTGATGCTCTTCCTGGGCCCCAGGTTCATCCGCTGGTTGCGCGACCACGAGGTTGGCCAGTTCATCCGCCCGCAGGGGGAGATTCCCCAGGGGCACGCCGAGAAGCAGGGCACGCCCACCATGGGTGGCCTGCTCATCCTGTTCGCAATGGCCGTGCCCTTCCTCATCCTGTCGTCGCGCAGCACTGCCGCCATGACCATCCTGTTCACCACGCTCGCCTGCGGTGCCATCGGCTTCGTGGACGACTGGATGAAGATCGTCAAGAAGCGCTCGCTCGGCCTGTCGGGCCGCTGGAAGATGGCCGCGCTGGTGGTGGTCGCCGTGCTGCTCACCATCATCGCCGTCAAGGTGGTGGGCATCCCCACAACCATCGACCTGCACGTGGTGCGCACCTCATGGGAGATCGGCCCCATCGCCTTCGGGGTGATGGTGTTTCTGGTGCTTGCCGGCGCCACCAACGCGGTCAACCTCACCGATGGCCTCGACGGCCTGGCCGCCGGCACCATGGCCATCGCGTTGCTTGCCTATGTGGGCATGACCTTCGTGGTCACCGGGCAGCGCGACATGGCAATTCTTGCCGCGTGCCTCATGGGTGCCTGCGTGGGATTCCTCTGGTTCAACTCGTACCCGGCGTCGGTGTTCATGGGCGACACCGGATCGTTCGCCTTGGGTGGTGCCATTGCGGCGCTCGCGGTGATGACGAAGACCGAGGTGCTGCTCATCTTTATCGGCGGCATGTTCGTGATCGAGGCGCTGTCGGTGCTCATTCAGGTGATCGTGTTCAAGCGCACCCGCCGTCGCGTGTTCCTCATGGCCCCCGTGCATCATCACTTTGAGATGGCCGGTTGGAGTGAGACCAAGATCATCGTGCGGTTCTGGCTGGTGGCGCTGATGTTCGCGGGCATCGGCTTCACGCTGTTCTTCCGCACCCTGCCCACGTGACCGGGCTTCCCGCTCCCGGGCGGGCCCTGGTGGTGGGGTTGGCGCGGTCGGGCCATGCCGCGGCGCTGCTGCTGGCGCGCGAGGGGTGGAGCGTGGTGGCCGTTGACCGGGCCGAGGTTGACGCTCCCGAGCTGATCGCCGCGGGGGTTGACGTGCGTGCGCCATCTGACGAACCGGTGCCGGCTGACCTGGTGGTGCGAAGCCCCGGTGTGCCCCGCGAGGCCCCACCGCTTGCCGCCGCGTATGCCGCGGGCACGCCGGTGTGGAGCGAGATTGAGCTGGCGTCGCGGGTGCTGCCCAACGCGCTCATGGGCATCACGGGCACCAACGGCAAGACCACCACCACAGAGTTGCTCGCGCATCTGCTGCGTGCCGGTGGCCTGGCCGCCGTGGCCTGTGGCAATCAGGGCACTCCGCTGAGTGGGCTGGCGGGGCAGGTGGAGCCGGATGCGTGGCTGGTGGTGGAGTGCTCGTCATTTCAGCTGGAAGACGTCCCCACGTTCCGGCCGCGCGCCGCGGTGCTGTTGAACATCACGCCCGACCACCTCGATCGGTACCCCGACATGGCCGCCTACGCCGCGGCCAAGCGCAATCTGTTTATCCACCAGCAGGCGGGCGACCTGGCAATTCTGCCGGGCGACGACGTATCGCCTGGAGCCGCCCCCGCGCGCAGGGTGGTGGCGTCAGGCGCTCCGGGCCCCGACGCGGCGGCATGGGCGGAGGGCGGCCTGCACGTCGCGGGCCTTGGGCGTGTGGCTGCATGGGACGACATCCCGCTGCGCGGTGCACACAACCGCGAGAACGTGATGGCTGCTGCGGCAATGGCCGCGCACGCGGGCCTCGATGCCACGCAGATCGCCGCGGGCCTGGCGTCGTTCCCCGGCGTGCCACACCGTCTTGAGGTGGTGGGCGTGGCCAACGGCGTCACGTTCGTGAACGACTCCAAGGCCACCAACCCGGCCGCCGCAATCGCCGCACTTGATGCCTATCCCGAGCGGGTCATCCTCATTGCCGGTGGCAGTACCAAGGGCACGCCATTTGACGAACTGGCGGCGGCAGCCCGTGGCGGGGTGACGTCGGCACATCTCATTGGCCAGACGGCACCGGAAATCGCCGCTGCGCTGGGCGATGCGGGACTGACATCGGTGTCACACCCAGACCTCGAATCGGCGGTGAACGCGGCCTTCGGCGAGGCTCAGCCGGGCGACGTGGTGCTGCTGGCACCCGCCTGCGCGTCATTCGACCAGTTCAGGTCGTACGAACACCGTGGAGACGTGTTCCGCGAGTGCGCCCGGGAGTGCGGCGCGAGGTAGGAAATCGTGGTCTGGACGGCGAAATCATCCCCGTGCCAAACCCGTCAGCCCGTCGAAGCAACGACATCGCCCCCGAGGCGGTGCTCACCATCGCCCTGCTGGTGCTCATCTGCATCGGCGTGGTCATGGTGTATTCGGCGTCGAGCGCGACCGCGCTGTTAACGGAGGCCAGTCCGCAGGGGCTGCTCATCCGTCAGGGCATCTACGCGCTGATCGGCCTCGTTGTGTTTGCGGCCTGTGCGCGGCTCAGGCCCTCGCGTCTGTTGTCGTGGGGCAAGCCTGCCGTCATTCTGAGCATCGGCCTGCTGGTGCTCGTGATGATCCCGGGCATCGGGATCATGGTCAACGGGTCGCGGCGCTGGCTCTGCGCGGGTTCGGTTCAGGTGCAGCCCGCCGAGTTCGCCAAGTTGGCCATCATCATCTGGCTTACCGCCTACCTGTGCAAGCACGCCGGGCGGCTCGATGACATGAAGGTGCTGCGTCTGCCGCTCCTGCTCGTCGGCGGCATGGCGGCCCTGATCATTCTGGAGCCCGACCTCGGCACAGCCATTGTGCTCGTGGGCGTGGCGATTGCCATGTTCGCCATTGCGGGCACCTCGGGGCGTCTGCTCGGGCTCATCACGGTTGGCGCGCTTGTGGCGGGTGCAATCGGCATTGCCGCGGAGCCGTACCGCCGTTCGCGCCTCTTCGCGTTTCTCGACCCATGGGCCGATCCGCAGGGCGCGGGGTTCCAGATCGTGCAATCCAAGCTGGCAATCGGCTCCGGTGGCGTGGGCGGCACTGGCCTCGGCAACGGTCTGCAGAAGGTGTTCTACCTGCCCGAGGCGCACACCGACATGATCATGGCAACGGTGGGTGAGGAGCTCGGGCTCATCGGCATCCTGGGCGTCATCGCCCTCGTGGGTGCCGTCGTCTGGAGCGGCTACCGTATTGCCCAGACGGCCCCCGACAGCCGTCAGCGACTGCTGGCCGGCGGCCTCACAACCCTTATCGGGCTTCAGTCGATCGTCAATCTGGGCGCGGTGCTCGGCATGCTTCCGGTCACCGGCGTGCCGCTTCCATTCATGAGTTACGGGGGGAGCAGCCTCGTCGTCTTCGCCGCATCATCCGGGATCCTCGTCGGCATCGGCAGGCGGTCACGTGCCAAGCGGGTCAGGAACCTCAGCGTCGTCGAGGGGGGCAATGGCACTTCGCGTGGTGATCGCGGCGGGCGGGACCGCCGGGCACATCATGCCGGCGCTCGCACTGGCTGAGGAGCTTCGCTCCCGAGGCCATGATGTGAGCTTTGTCGGCGTGGGTGGCCGCGCGGGATCTGGCATCCCCGAGCAATACGGCTACCCCGAAGACCACGTGCCGCTGCGCGGGTTTGACCGACGCCTGTCGCTGCGCAACCTGCGCACCGCGTTGCAGGCTGCGCTCGCCGTGCCGCGCATGATGAAGGTGCTGCGTCATCGCCACGCCCAGGTGGTGGTGGGGGGTGGCGGGTACATGGCGGGCCCTGCGGCCATCGCGGGCCGGCTCACGCGCCGCCGCGTGGTGCTCATGGAGGCCGACTCACGCTTCGGCCTGGCCAACCGCCTTGCCGCACCATTTGCCAAGCGGGTTGCACTGGCGTTCCCCATTGCCGGCCGCACCAGCCGCAAGTACGTGGTCACTGGGCGCCCCGTGGGACGCGCGGTGCGCGACGCCAACCGTGCCGATGGGCGCAGGCGCCTGGGTATTGCCCCTACAGGCACCTGCGTGCTGGTGGCCGGTGGCAGCCAGGGCGCGCAGTCGATCAACGACGCCGTGCTCGGCGCCTTCTGCCCAAACCCGCCGTTTGAGGTGGTGCACGTGGCCGGCGCCCGGAACGAGGCCGACGTGCGTGAGCGCGTTGCCGCGTCGGGTGGTGGCCCCAGGTACCACGTGTATGGATTCCTCGACGACTACCCCGCAGCGGTTGCGGCAGCCGACCTGGTCATCTCGCGCTCGGGTGGGTCGGTGTTCGAACTCGCGGCAATCGGTCGCCCCTCAATCCTCATTCCGTACCCGCATGCCACTGCAGACCACCAGACGGGCAACGCGCAGTGGCTGGCCGACGCCGGTGCCGCCATCCTGCTGCCCGATGCTGAATGCACCGCCGATCGCCTGAAGGAGATCGTGGGCGCGCTGTTGATTGACCGTCATCGCCTCGAGGCCATGGGCGAGGCCGCACGCCACGCCGCACGCCCCGACGCCGCCGAGCGCATCGCCGACCTGGTGGAGCAGGCGGCCCGCCGGTGAATGTGCGCAGCATCCATCTGGTCGGCGCCGGCGGTGCCGGCATGAGCGCACTTGGCCTGCTCGCCCTCAGGCAGGGTTGGGCAGTGTCTGGCACCGACCGCGAGGAGGGCCCGGCGCTTCTGGCGCTGCGCGCGGCGGGTGCCGACGTGCAGGCGGGGCACTCGGCCGATGCCATCCCCGAGGGCGTTGACGTTGTTGTGCTGTCCACGGCGATCCCCGACACCAACCCCGAGGTGGTGGCCGCCCACACGCGGGGCATCGACGTCATCCACCGATCCGACCTGCTGGCGCTGCTCATGCAGGGCCACCGCGGGCTGGCTGTTGCCGGTGCGCACGGCAAGAGCACCACCACCGCGATGCTGTCGCTGGCCCTCGACCACGCAACGCTGTGTGTGGGTGCCGAGATTCCGTGGGGCGACGGCACCGGTGCGGCCTGGGGCGAGGGGCCGTGGTTCTGCGCCGAGGCCGATGAGAGCGACCGGTCGCTGCTGCGCCTGCCGGTGCAGGCCGCCATCCTGCTCAATGTCGATCACGACCACCACTCCACCTACGCGTCCATTGAGGATGTCGAGGCGGTGTTTGCCGAGTTCATCGTGGGGCTGCCTGCCGATGGGCTGCTGGTGGCGGGCCCCGACGAGCGCGCGTGGCGCCTGGCGGCAGACGCCCCGTGCCCGGTGCGCCTGCTGGGCGATGGCCCGGGTGCGTGGGGACGGGTGGATGGCGACGATCTGGTGCTGGCCGATGGCTCGCGCGTCACCCTCGCGCTCGCCGCACCGGGAGCCCACAACCGCGCCAACGCCGCCTGCGCCATCGCGCTCGCCGACTGGTGTGGGGTGTCACCCGATGAGGCCGCGGCGCGCATCGCGCCATTCACCGGCGTGGGCCGCCGGTTTGAGTACAAGGGTGAGGCCGCCGGCGTGCGCGTGGTGGACGACTACGCGCACCATCCGGTTGAGGTGGCGGCCACGCTCACCGCTGCACGCGGCATTCACCCCGGCCGTGTGGTGGCGGTGTTCCAGCCGCACCTGTTCTCGCGCACCCGTGCACTTGCCACCGAGTTCGGGCAGGCGCTGTCATTGGCAGACGTGGTTGTGGTGACCGACATTTACGCGGCGCGAGAAGCGCCCGA
>Ga0114966_10004680_pt1 | contig 11731 bp, 12 predicted proteins | sample M_130207_XF_Meta_FD_87029 | JGI IMG/M metagenome (GOLD analysis project Ga0114966, IMG submission 87029) | Freshwater microbial communities from Lake Montjoie, Canada to study carbon cycling - M_130207_XF_MetaG | ecosystem: Environmental > Aquatic > Freshwater > Lake | place: Lake Montjoie...
TATAATGATTATAATTATCATATCCGGTTGTAGTAGGTGGACTGGTAGATGAATTAGTAGAAGAAGTAGTAGAAGAATTACTATTAGTACCATTTGATGTAGAAGAGTTCATATTATTTTTTAATCCTAATCCACTTACTCCTGTCATTTGAGAATTTCCAGTAAATGCTTCTGTTCCACAATTACCTCCTAAAAAGGAACATAAAATAAGTCCTAATAATAAAATCAGAAAAAGAAATAATGCTTCAGTGTTCATTGTATAATTTATATAGTGAAAAAAGTTTTGATTTATAAATATAATTGAAATCGAAAAATAAATATATTAAATATTATTATAATATATTTATTATGAAGACTGACTTTGAAAGTGCTATAATTATCGATGATTCTGATGATGAATCTCATGATAACAATGATATTAAAAATAATCTTGAAAATGAAATAATTTTAACAAAAAAGCCTAGAACACGCAAAGTTCAAGAGCCTTTGAAAAAATATCTCTATGAAGATTTAAATAAGATTGAAATCGGTGTTGATGAGGCAGGCCGTGGGCCATTATTTGGTAGAGTATACACAGGTGCTGTTATTTTACCTAAAGATGATAGTTTTGACCATTTTAAAATGAAAGATAGTAAAAAATTTACGTCAAAGGCTAAAATTGAAGAAATGGCTGAATATATTAAAAAAAATGCCATTGCGTGGTATGTTGGTTTTGAAGATGAAAAAGTAATTGATGAAATTAATATATTACAAGCTACACAAAGTGCGATGCATAAATCTATTTTAGAGGTTAGAAAGCATTATATTCAAAAAATGAACTTAACTGCTGAAAAAACAGACTATAGTATTAATTTATTAATTGATGGAAACTATTTTAATCCAATAACTATAGTAAATAAAAAAACCAATAAACTTGAGACTATACCATATACGTGTGTTGAAGGTGGGGATAATAAATATACTGCTATAGCGGCCGCTTCAATCTTAGCAAAAGTTGAACGTGACAGATACATAGATGAATTATGTGTTGAACATCCAGAATTAATTGAAAAATATGCTATAAATAGTAATAAAGGATATGGAGCAAAAAAACATATTGATGGTATAAAGGCACATGGTATTACAATATGGCATCGTAGAAGTTTTGGTATTTGTAAAAATTATAATTAATTATTTATAATATTTACAAAATTTTTAAAATTTACAAGATTTATTTATGGTTTTTTCTTGATTTCTTTGATTTTTTATGTTTTCTATTTTTTTTACTTCTATTTTTACCACCAAATTCTTCTAAAACAACAGGTTTATCACCAAATGGCGGTACTGGTACTGGGGTTTTTTCACCAAATGGCGGTACTGGGGGGTTTTCACTTGATAACGGTTGATCAAGAGGAGTATTTTCTGGTCCTTTATCAATATTAAAAGGTGAATTTGAGGGTTCGGAAGCATTACTAAATGGCGGTTGAATAGGTGCGGAAGCATTACTTAATGGTGTTTCATCATGAGTACTTGAGAGACCTTTAGCAATATCAAAAGGATCACTTGAAGGTTTATTTTCATTCTCATTAACTAAATCATTCGGCGTTAAACTTGTATCTTGTATTACATTTTTATTATCATTCATAATTCCTTTAGCACTATCAATATTATCAGTTTTATCAATATTATCAGTATCAATATTATCAGTATCAATATTATCAGTTTTATCAATATTATCACTATCAATTTCAGTTTTATCGTTTTCTGGTTCATCAATGGAAAGATGTATATTATCTTTACTACTATCATCAACTCCTTTTCCATTATCATTATCATTTTTTGAATCATCGATTTTTTCTACTTCATAATTATCAGGAGAAACAGGAGAATCACTAGAAACAGGAGAATCACTAGAATCACTAGAAACAGGAGAGTCAGTTTCATCTTCTTTAATAATTTCAGAAACAACATCTGGTTTAGAATCATCTTCCTCATTATGTAAATTATTTCCTATGAATACACCTATTAAACATACTACGATTGATGCTGATAATACAACAATACTATCTTTATTTTTTAATACATTTTGTAAACTCTCTAACATAATATATATTTATGTTTATTATATTTTATTAGTTTTTATTTATAATATATTTATTCCTTAATTTTATAATTTTTACAAATTTTATAATTTTGTAAGTGTAAAAAGTGTTAATTTATTTTTTATATTTTATAAAAATTATAAAATAAAATTGATTATGTTTTTAAATATTTAACTTATTTAAAAACTAAATAGCAAATTAATAAAATGATTATTATAACATTTGACACAGAAACTACCGGTTTACCAAAGATTAAAATGATTACTGAAAAAACTCTTCATCTATGGCCATATATTGTTCAATTTAGCTACGTTATTTATGACAATGAAACAAATACTGTTTTGAAAACAGTCGACCATATTATAAAAGTTCCGGATCATATTGTCATTAGTCAAGAAAACAGTAATATACACGGAATTACAGATACAATGTCTAAGACTAGCGGTCAAAATATAACACATGTATTAAGAGAGTTTATGGAAGATTATAATAATGCTGATATTGTTGTAGCTCACAATATGGAATTTGATTTGAATATAATAAAAGTAGAATTAATGCGCCAAATATATAACGATAACCAACCTACTAGCGAAAAAGATGAAATTACACAAAAATTAAATTGTTTGAAGACATCAAAGAAGCTATGCTGTACTATGCAAGAGTCACTCGAAATATGTAATATTAAGGCTTTAACTAAGGATGGGAAAGAGTACGTAAAGTTTCCATCACTCACCGAATTACATAAGTATTTGTTTAATGTAGTTCCTAAAAAATTACACAATTCCCTTAATGACGTTTTAATATGTTTGCGGTGTTTTTATAAAATGCACTTTGACGTTGATATTCTAGATATTAATGAAGAAGTTAGAACCAGCATAAACCCTTTAATTTTATAGGTCTTCAAATTTATATACCTTCAAATTTATAGGTATTAAGAAGAACACATCTCACAAATCTCATCATGTTCTTCATTATTAGATTTTTTTTCAGGTTCAATTGTAAACTGTTGTGCTTGATGCTTTGCCTTTCTTCTCAAATAATAAATTCCTGTTTTCAACCCCTTTTTCCATGAATAAAAATGCATGGATGTTAATGTATTGTATGTCGGGTCTTCAATCCACAAATTCATACTTTGACTTTGGCAAATAAATGCTCCTCTGTCTGCCGCCATATCTATTACATGTTTCATTGGCATCTCCCAGACAATCTTGTATTTGTTACGAATATGTTCTGTTAACATATCTAGTTGCTGTATTGAACCTTTATTTGCGATAATATTATTCTTTATTTTTTCATTCCATAAACCTAAGTTAATAAGTTCCTTCATCAAGTATTTATTAACTACAACAAATTCACCTGCTAATGTGCGACGACTATACAAATTACTAGTTAACGGCTCAAAACATTCATTAAACCCTAAAATTTGTGATGTGCTTGCGGTTGGCATTGGTGCTACTAACAATGAATTACGTAATCCATACTTTATAATAGACTCTTTTAATTTTGTCCAATCATATCTATTTGAAACATCTTTAAAGTCAGCCCACATATCAAATTGTAGTACACCTTTTGAAGCAGGTGATCCATCAAAGGAACTGTATGGCCCTTCAAAACTTGCTAATTCGTTACTCTTTTCTAAAGCAGCATGATAAATTGTCTCGAAAATCAGTTTATTTACTTCTTTTGCTTCTTCGGAATGAAAGGCAATATCCATCAAAATAAATGTATCTGCTAATCCTTGGACACCTAATCCAACTGGTCTATGCTTTTTATTACTTATTTCAGTTTTTGGTGTTGGGTAAAAATTCACATCAATCAACTTATTCAAATTATTTGTAACCACTTTCGTAATTTTATGAAGTTTTTCGTAATCAAATTGCTTAGTCTCTTGATTTACAAAAGTGGGTAGACCAATGGAAGCTAAATTACAAACAGCGGTTTCTTTGTCATCTGAATATTCGATAATTTCGGTACATAAATTTGAACTCTTAATAGTACCGAAGTTTTGCTGATTTGATTTTTTATTTGCTGAATCTTTGTATAATAAATAGGGCGTTCCTGTTTCCATTTGGGAATCTAGAATTTTAAACCATAAATCCCTAGCATTAATTGTTTTACGTGATTTACCATTAGTTTCATATTTTAAATAAAGGGCATTAAAATTATCTCCATAAACATCGCTTAATCCAGGGCATTCGTGAGGGCAAAATAGACACCAATGTGCGTTTTCTTTAACGCGTTCCATAAATAAATCGGGTATCCAAAGGGCATAAAATAAGTCTCGTGCTTTCATTTCTTCATCACCGTGGTTTTTTTTCAATTCTAAGAAATCTTCTATATCAGGATGCCACGGTTCTAAATAAATAGCAAAAGATCCATTTCGTTTACCGCCACCTTGGTCAACATATCGTGCGGTATTATTGAAAACTTTTAACATTGGGACAAGACCATTTGACAGCCCATTTGTGCCTTGAATATGAGAGCCTTTTGCTCTTACATTATGAATATGGAGACCAATACCACCCGCCCATTTTGAAATACTTGCGCAATCCTTAAGTGTATTATATATTCCTTCTAAGCTGTCATCTTCCATAGCAATTAAATAACAAGAACTCAATTGTGGACGAGGTGTTCCGGCATTAAAAAGAGTAGGTGTAGCGTGGGTGAAATATTTCTGGGACATTAAGTCATATGTTTCTTTTATTAAGTCGAGTGTGTGCATGTTCTGTTCTATACAATTTATATCATTTATGTCATTTATATCATTTATTTTATCACAGCAATGGATCCCAATAGCAACGCGCATCCACATATGTTGAATACGCTCTACAATTTTATTTCCTATTCTAAAAAGATAGGCGCGTTCGAGCGTTTTAAAACCGAAAAAATCAATTAAGTAGTCTCTATCGTGAACAATCATATTATCAATTTGTTTTTTATTTTTGTTAATAAATTCCCATACATTATGAGCAATTAACGGTTTATTATTTCCGTGAAAATCTTTAAATTCATATAGATTTTGCATTACAACTGAAAATATTGCATCTGTGTTTTTCTGATGATTTGATATAATAATTCTAGCGGCAAGAGTAGAATAATCTGTATGTTGCGTTGATAAAGATGCGCATTGTTCTGCTGCTAATTCGTCTATTTTAGTAGTTTCTATTTTGTCGTAAAGTTGGTCAATTACTTTCATTGCTAAGGATGAGTAATTAAGTTGAATATTTGCTTCTTGACCTAATTTTTTTATTCTTTTTAATATTTTATCAAACGCAATATCCTCAATATCACCATTACGTTTTGTCACTTTCATTTCAAAAGAGGTATCCATAATAATAGTATATTTACACTTTTAATATTTTTAAATTAGTTTTAGATTATATAAAATTATATATTTTTTATATTAGAAATTTTATATATTTTATAATTATATATAAATAATGAACAAATTTGTATTTTTGATTTTAATATTAATATGTGCACTAATTTTACCTGCGATTTTTTATTATATTAGAACATTTTTTATAAGAGAAGGGTTTTCAAAGTATAATAGTAGTTTAGGAAGTAGAGATGGTGATTACCCGTGTGCGGTTGAAACTGTTTTATTAGAAGGGGATTATCCTGTTAATTTTAGCAATACAACTTCTACAAATATAGAAAGCAAAATGTGGCATCAAAAGCCAGTTTACAAAGTCGGTTCTTTTGCTCAATTAACAAACAATCAAAAATATTATAAAAATCCAGATAATGGATCTTGTACCCCTGCTGATATATGTGATGCGCTATATAAAAATAAAGAAGTACATACAAATATTGTTAAACCGATGCCACCCGTTGAACCAAGTTTTAATGCTCGAGTGAATTATTATAATTCTGATGATAATTTATTAACATACAGAAGCGACACATCAAGTATTTTATATTAAATTTCATTATATTTCATTAAAAAATTCAAATTAATATTTTATTTTATAAATAGTATAAAAATAATTATAAAATAAAATATACAATGAATAATAATCTTAAATGTGACGTAAAAAATAGTATTATAATTAATTTAGATAATAGAGATGATTTATGGAATGATCTTGAAAAATTTCGACGTAAATGGAATATTTATGGTAAAATATGTGATAGAATGCCTGGTATTAATTTTAAAAAACAAACTCATGTAATAAACGACTTTTTAAAAACAGATAGATTAAATTTAAATGGTGCTGGTTTTCGTCATAATAAGGAAGCAATACTAGGTGAGCTTGGATGCTATATGAGTCATTATAACAGCTGGAAATATGTTGTTGATAATAAGTTAGACTGTTGTTTAATATTAGAAGATGGTATAATTTTTTTACGAAGTGATTTTGAAAATTTATCAATTGATAAAAATATAGATATACTATTTATCAATAAAGAAATGACGATGGATTATAATAAAAATTTTACTGGTTATGGATTACAAGGTTATATTGTTACACAAAAAGGGGCGCAAAAATTAATTGAAAAATGCTTAGTTTTATCTATGCCAATTGATTTACAAGTTAGGAGTTTATGTAACTCAAAAGAAATACAAGGTGACGTAATAAATACACCTTTTGTAAAGCGTAATAATAATAGAGTTTCTAGTATTGATGGAATACAAATAGGTGATGGATTAGTAAATTTGAATGATAAACAAAATCAAAATTCTATTCTTCATCGTTTGTTTTATAATTTATTAGAAAAAAATGTTAATTTAGATGAATATATTTAAAATTACATTAATTTATAAAATAATAAATTATATATTATATAAATGGCAGACACTTATAATGTTAATGGTATAACTTATATAATTGACGCAAGCAATAATGCTACTGTAACTGGATGTGACACAGAGACTGCTTCATTAACAAGTTATTTAAAAAGTTCTTTAAAAAGTACTGATGTTTCATTTCAACTTCCCCCAGGACCTGAATATAAAATGACCATTGTTACTTTAACTATTCCTTCAACAGTAGATATTTCTAATACAACTTATAATGTTACAACCATCGGCGATAATGCGTTCTATAATAGAACAGATTTGACAATTATTATAATACCAGATTCAGTTATAATCATTGGAAATAATTCTTTCTCAGGTTGCAGTAGTTTAATAAGCGTTATCATTGGAAATTCGGTTACAACCATCGGTGATAATGCGTTCACAGGTTGCAGTAGTTTGGTAAGTATTGTACTACCATATTCGGTTATAACCATCGGCGATAGAGTGTTCTCACATTGTGTTGGTTTGACAAGTATTATAATACCAAATCTGGAAACAAGTATCGGTAATAATACATTCGAAGGTTGTAATAGGTTGGCACGATTTTACAAGATTTAAGGTAATTAATTTTTAACAATTTTCGATAATAATAAACACCCAACATCATTTATAAATGGTTTCCCTTCTATTTTTGAGTCTTTTTTAATCTTTCTAACAGGTGCTCTATGTTCATAACCTGTTACTCGTTCTTCTTCAATCGTCTTCCATATTTTTTGAATTTGTCCTACATTGTCTTGAAACCATTTTCTATTTCTTAATACTAATACACAACTTAACTTTTCTAACTTCCAATATATATTTTTAACCCATACCATCTTTTCATTTTGATTAGTATTATTTTGATATTTATCAACAATTTCTTCTTCCCACACATTGATTTCTTCAGCATCTGTTATGTTCAATGGTTTATACACATAAAAAGGACTACCATCTTGTCTATGAAAGTAAGAAATAACACCTTTTAAGCAAGAATCTTGTTCACAACAAAAACTATTTGAATCCAGATATTCTACAAATTTAGTCTCTAAAAAATCACATTCATCTAAATCCCATACTTCCATCTGTATTTGCATTTGTATCCAGTATTCTTTTTTAGGAATTCCTGTTATTTCACGATTTACGATATTTTTAATTTCTAACATACGGCCATATCTATCTGAAGATGGGTCGATATTTATACCATCCGGTGAAGCACCTATAAACTTATATGTTTCGTGTTCTATACAACCGAAATCTTCTACTTTTGTCTTATACATATCTTCATAAATTAATACCGATAAAGGCTCGTATTTTTGACCCCAATGTAAAGTAGTATTTACGTTTACCATTGTTTTTTGAATTTCATCAGTTTTAAAAAAGTCTAATTTCAATGGCTGACATTTTTCATAAATAATTTGATTTATTGATGACTGTGAATCAAATACTTTATATGCGTTACTTGCGGTTATTAAATTGTGACGAAACATATACCATTCTGGAGTTCTTTGAACGGGTTGTGGTTTTTCACGTAATTTATTTAATTTATTTTCGATTTCGACAGTTTTTTCATTTGTTATAACATTTGTTATAATATTTGTTTCAAAAGACCTTGATATTGAAAATGTAGTGAAATAAATTTCAATCGCATAATCGATTATTATATCCAAGTCTTCTTCATCGTCTTCATTGAAGAAAATATCACCGTCAAATTGAGATAATAATAATTCTTTTAATTCGTCCAATAATTCGTCGTGAAAATCTGGCTCAGAAATAGCGGTTGGATTGTCTTCAATGTAGTTTTCTATTAAATGAAAAATTGTCTCTGTTAATTCAAGTGAGAACTCTTCGGTAAATATTGATGAAATATCATCTTCTGAAATTTCATCAATTATATTTGTTAAATTTTCTAGTTCTTTTAGTAACATTATATTATTTATTGTTTTATGTTTATATAGTTTTTTATAAGATTTTACAAGCGAATTTACAAGAGAATTTACAAGAGAATTTACAAGAATATTAATAAATATATAATATGTATATATTATATAATAATGGCTGGCGACTATGGATATATGTTAAATAATCCAGGAGTGGATATTTATAAGAATTATAGTTATACTAATCAGACTCCAAGTAAAACTCCAAGTAAAAAGGAACAGATTATAGCTATACATAAAGAGAATCTAGCTAAAAATAAACAGATTCTAGATGATGATAAGAATCTATATAATAATAATAATCAAGTTCTAGATAATAACAATCAGGTTCTAGATAATAACAATCAGGTTCTAGATAATAACAATCAGGTTCAATATCAACCATCTCAGGATATTGCGTTTGAAATGAGCAGTAACCCATCTCTTGATAAAGAAAAATTATTAAAAAAATTTTTAAATCAACGTGAAAATAACGTATTACCTATTGAAGATATTAAAAATTATTTTAAAAATATTGTTTTAACTTCTACAATTAATGGATATATACAAACTATTAATAGCGTAGCAAAACAACGATATTTAGACAAAAATTCGATGTGTGAAACCATTTCAACAATGTTACAAAATTTAAATGATATATTATCTAGAGGCTCAACAAGATTAGGAAAATCATGGTTTAGCAGTTCAAAAGATGCTCATACAAATAATACAATGGCGGCTAAAGAATTATTAAATTTTTACACACAATTATTACAAGTTATAGGAATGGATGAAAATGGTGAAACAATTGATGATAATAGTCTTTATGGAAGATATAAAAATTATGTAACACGAGCAGTTATTGGAAATAATAATAATGATAATGGTGAATTTGATTATAAGATATCACCAAGAATTTATAAAACTCTGGATTTTTTTAACGCAATACTTAGACAAGTTTTTGGCTTACCACCTACGTGTGGCACATCTAATGGAGGTAGAAAATCTAATAAAAAAGGCAAGTCAAGAAATTTTAGAAAATCTAAAAAATCAAGAAAATCTAATAAAAAAGGAACATCCAGAAAATCAAGAAAATAAATAGTTTAATCTGAATCTGAATCTGAATTTTTACTATTAGAAACCACTTTATTTTTAATAGTTCCATTAGGTTTTTTAGGTGTGAGTGATTTTACGGTTGATATGCGCTTATCGATATTTTTAAGAGTAAAATGCTTACTTGCCTTCATGTATTGTAAAGCAGGAATATCCTTAATTTGCCCATTTTCCTTATCATAAAGTACATCTTTTACTCTTTGAAGCTTCTTTCGACTCAAACAATCTTTCAAGAATGTAAGCAATAATTCACATTCTTCTGTATCAAGCTCATTATTGACTTTATAAACTTCTATAAATTCAATTATTTTTTTCGTCTTAATAGTCTTATCTAATTTACACCACGGTTCATTCTTATTATTATTTTGTTCATTTTCTAGAAATTTTTCTAGGTTTGATAAATCATTCGAAGATTTTGTTTCTTGTAATGGTGCTCCACTTAATAACATTGTCTTGTATTTAATGTTTTTAAGCTCAAGGCATTCTTCTTCTACGTTTTTATTTTCCATGTTATAATATATTATACAAAGATAAGTTTAACTTAGTTTTTAACAATATATATTTAAACAATATATATTAGTATTATTTTTAAATTAAAATTATATGTATATTTAATTATGGAACAAGACCCTATTACTGAAAGTAATGAAAAAAAAATAAAAATAATCGGTCAAAATAACAGATATCAAATGAAAAAAGTCATGAAAGAAGAAAAGAAAATTAAAATTCGCGTTGAAACTGAAAAATGGTCTAATTTAGATAAAATTATTTTAACTATTGAAAAGCAAATTGACTTAATTAAAAAAATCCGTGAAAATAATTATAGTTCATATGATGAAGAATCACGTATACTATGTCAACAATTAGATCGCAAAATTAGCGGGTATAAACAACAAGATGTTGACAAAAAAGTGCTTGATTTAGAGAAATTATTGAATTTAAAAAATGTTATTGATAAACTGATTGATTGTGAGTTGAATTGTTATTATTGTAGTTCTAAAATGTATTTATTATATGAGATAGTGAGAGAAAGTAAACAATGGACAGTAGACCGTATAAATAATGATTTAGGTCATAATAATGATAATTTTGTTGTGGCTTGTTTAGAATGTAATTTAAAAAGACGGTGTAGAACTAAGGAAAAATTCTTATTTACACAACAATTGTGTATTGTTAAAAAAGATTAGGATTTATAAATTGAAATATATTTGTTCTACTTTTATAAAAGTAGATATGAGTATATTTCTCTCTACTTTTATAAAACAACTATATAGAATGGAATGGAAATGGACACATGGAGGATCTTATGGAAGAAGTAAACGACCTATTAATAATAATTTAGCTAATGATGATTCTAATATTAATCATGATGTAAATGACGCAAAATTTAATAAAGAAATTGAAAAATCAGCATATACAACTGCTTTAAATCATGATGAAAACACCTGGGATATTTTGAATAATATTCAAAGTCAAGGACAAAATCATGAAGATTTTAGGCAAGTAAATAAGAGAGAAGATACTGACAAAAAATTGGCTGAACGAGATCTAATATGTCAAGTTAGTATGAATCCATATTTAACGACAAATAATTATTTAAATGACGTTTCAACTAGGGATACATTTTTAAAACCACAGGCTACAAATTGGGATAGAGAGAAAAAGAAAGAGGAAAGTTAAATTATACGATTTTTAATAAGTTTTTATAAGTTAAGTAATAAATTATTTTAAATAAGAAAATAATTTATATTAAATAAGTATTTAAATAGATAAACTATTAAATAAATAAATATGAGCAATAACTCAAGTTATACTACTCAAAATGACCTATTAATGAA
>Ga0114966_10004682_pt1 | contig 11727 bp, 8 predicted proteins | sample M_130207_XF_Meta_FD_87029 | JGI IMG/M metagenome (GOLD analysis project Ga0114966, IMG submission 87029) | Freshwater microbial communities from Lake Montjoie, Canada to study carbon cycling - M_130207_XF_MetaG | ecosystem: Environmental > Aquatic > Freshwater > Lake | place: Lake Montjoie...
TCGAAACACGATTTCAAAACAAACACGCCTCGACCGGCGGCTTTCGCGGGAGAGACGCAATCTGATTGCAGGCTGGCACTCATCTGAGCGGGGCGGCGGGGCGTCAGCCCTGCTTCGTTCAACTCAGAACTAGGGGGCTGACGCCGCCCCGCTCAGAAACACGAAATAGGGCTGACGCCCAAGTGGGGACTCAACAACATCCGGTCGGCCCGCAGCAGTTCGAGTCCGTGGCGAGCGGTAGCATCGTCAATGAGTCGGCGCGGGGTAAAGTCTCGATCTGAGATGGTGGGTCACAGCATGAAGTCCCTTCGCAACAGGAGCTGACCTCGTTGATGAAAAGCATCTGGCCTGCATACGGTTCGCGCCGCAATGTGTCGGAAACTTGCTGGCAGACCGCGACGCGCTGGCCGCGCGAGAAGGATTGACCATCGTCGTTCTGCACCGATTTCCAAGGGCCGCGATACACCACGTCCGTCGCGTTTGAGCCATCCCAGTCGGCGCAGCAGTTCGGCGGCAGCTTGTGAGCGCGCACGGTGAGACTCCGAAACTCGATCCCTGCCACGATCTGCCATGGCTCGGACTGACGTTCGAGAATCTCCAAGCCGCCGAATCCAGCGGCCTCAAACGCAGCGAGAAACCCGTCCTCACGGAACGCACCGCTTAAGCAGCCGCTCCACAGGGTCGAGTCATTTTGAAGTGCCACGGGAATGTCGGCGTTCGACACGATGTCGCTGATGACCGCGCGGCCTCCCACTTTCAACACGCGATGAATCTCGCTGAAGAGTTGCCGCCGGTCCTCGGAACGCACGAGATTCAAAACGCAATTCGAGACGACGACATCGACCGATTCATCGGCCACCAGTGGCGAAGTCCTTCGCAACTCGTCGGCGCGTTCGTGAGCGCGCAGCCATGCGGAACTCGATCCAATCGGCTCCATGCTCAACGTCACTTCAAGTTGCTCCAAGTCGAGCTTCAAATCTTGGATCTGCCCTTTGCGGAAGCTCACGTTTTCAAAGCCGATGTGCCGCGCGACCTCCGGCTGTGACCGACGGGCCAGCGCGAGCATGTCTTCATTGCAGTCGATGCCAATCACGCGACCGGTCGGTCCCACGACCTGCGCCGCGATGAAGCAAATTTTCCCGCCGCCCGAACCGAGATCGAGGACCGCGTCACCCGGTCGCACATACTTCGACGGATCGCCGCAGCCGTAGTCTCGCTCGAGGACCTCGCGTGGGATCGCGCCGAGAAATCGCGGGTCGTAAGAGACCGGGCAACAGAGCGCGGCCTCTTGAGTCTTCGAGGCTTCCGAGTATCGATCCCGCACGGCGGCGGAGACATTCAACGTCACAAGGTCAGTCACAGTCAGCTACCCTGAAAGTAGGTCCATGCGGAGGAAGTGAGGAACAACTAGCCCGACGCGCGAGCGAGGGCTTCGCGTGAAATGACCGCGAAGCCCTCGCTCGCGCGTCGGGCTAGTTGTGAAATGCGTTCCCATGATCGGAGCGTGCCGCATCAATCCTCGCGGTACGTTGCATACGAATTGAAAGTCTCCCACAGCGAGACCTCTTTCACCGGCAGCCGATGCGACTTGGCGAAGTCATAGATCAGCTTCGCGATGCTTTCCGCCGTGGGGTTCTCTGAGACAATGAACATCGGCTCACCCATGTCTTGCAGGATCGGCACGATCGGATCGGCTTCGTGCAGGATCATGCGGTGATCGAGATTGGCGTCGATCCAACCGGCGACGAGTTTCTTGATGTCCGAAAAATCGACGACCATCCCACGATGGTCCAGCTGCGCCCCTTCGAGGACGATCACCGCCTTGCCGTTGTGGCCATGCAGGTGCTTGCACTTGCCGTCGTAATTGAGCAGCCGGTGTCCGTAACAGAAGTCGATCTCTTTGGTCACGCGAAACATGGCGACATCCTGAAGTAAGCAAATCGTGTGGGCCGAATTCGAGGCCGATTCTAGGAGCGGTCTCACGCGCGAACAACCGGCTTGCAGGCGAGGCAAAAGGATTGTCGATTGCGACGTTTTCATCGCGACCGCCAGACGGCTAAAGTCTGCCGGCTGGATTGAAGACAAAGCCTCATCGCACACTCCCTCCTCAACTTGCAGGACGTTGCTTCATGCTTACGACCCGTGACTCTTTGCGTTCGTGCCGTTGTTCGCTGTTGTGCCTCAGCGCTGTGGTGGTGATCGGCGTGAGTCGTGTTGCCGCCGCCGATGCACCGCTCGAATACAACCGTGACATCCGGCCGATCTTGGCGGAGAACTGCTTCGCTTGCCACGGGCCGGACAGCGCGGCTCGCAAGGGAGAGCTGCGGCTCGACAAGCGCGAGGCGGCGGTTGAGAAGAAGGCCGTCGTGCCGGGGAAGGTGAGTGAGAGCGAACTCATCAAACGGATCTTGTCGCTCGACGCCGACGAGGTCATGCCGCCGGTCGCCACGAAGAAGAAGTTGACGGTCGCTCAGAAGGATGTGCTGACGCGATGGGTCGAGCAGGGGGCGGAGTATCAGCAGCACTGGTCGTTTCTCGCGCCGACTCGTCCGACATTGCCAGCCGTCAAGAACGAGGCGTGGGTGAAGAATCCGATTGATCGGTTCGTGTTGGCGAAGCTCGAAGCGGCGGGGTTGAGTCCCGCGCCGGAGGCCGATCGGCGGACGCTGGCGCGGCGGCTGAGTCTCGACATCATCGGGTTGCCGCCCGCGCCGGAAGTGGTCGAGCAGTTCGTGGCCGATCCAGCTCCGAACGCCTACGAAAAGTTCATCGACACGCTGATGGAGTCGAAGCACTGGGGCGAGCATCGCGGGCGCTACTGGCTCGATGCGGCCCGCTACGCCGACACGCACGGCATTCATTTCGACAACTACCGTGAGAACTGGGCCTACCGCGCGTGGGTGATCGACGCCTTCAACAAGAACCTGCCGTTCGATCAGTTCACCGTCGAGCAGCTTGCGGGCGACCTCTTGCCGAACCGGACTCTGGACCAGCAAGTCGCGTCGGCCTTCAACCGCTGCAACATCACGTCGAGCGAAGGGGGCGCGATCGCCGAGGAATATCTCGTTCTCTACAACCGCGATCGGACAGAGACGACCTCACAGGTATGGCTTGGCCTGACGGCGGGCTGCGCGGTCTGTCACGATCACAAGTTCGACCCGCTCAGCCAGAAGGAGTTCTACGAACTGGCCGCGTTCTTCAACAACACGACTCAGGCGGCGATGGACGGCAACATTAAGGACACGCCGCCCGTGATCGTCGTCCCGCAGCCGGAAGATCGTCTGAAATGGGAAGCCGTTTCCAAGGACCTGGCTTCCACGAAGACTTTGCTGGAGGCCCGGAAGCAGGAGGCTCGGCCCGACTTCGAGACGTGGTTGACGGCCGCGACGCCCGAACAGTTCGCCGCCGCCGTCCCCTCCGACAAGCTGGTTCTGCACGCGCCGTTTAACGAAGGTCAAGGAGAAGAGTTGTCGGTCACGGTGGCCGGTCAGGCGAAGACGATCGCCGTGCCAAAGGCCAACTGGATCGAAGGCCATGTCGGCGCGAAGGCTCTCAAAATCCAACCCGAGACGCTGATCGAATGGCCCGAGGTCGGGAACTTCGACATCAACCAAGCCTTCTCGTGCGGGATGTGGGTCAAGATTCAGAAGCGAAACGTGACGGGATCGCTGATCGCCCGCATGGAGGAAGCGGACACCGGCCATCGCGGCTGGGACATCTGGCTCGAAGGAGGCCGCATCGGCATGCACGTCGTCAGCAAGTGGCCCGACGATGCCCTGAAGACCGTCGCCACGTCTGAGGTCAAGGTGAACGAGTGGCACCATGTCCTCGTCACGTGCGACGGATCGGGGAAGGCTGACGGGATCAAGATCTATTACGACGGAACGCCTCAGCCGACGACCAATCCCGTCAACGTCCTCAAGTCCACGACGAAGACAAAGGTACCGCTCAAGCTGGCTCAGCGAACGTCGTCTTCGCGCGTGAACGACTTCGCGCTGCAAGACCTGCGCATCTATGAGAAGGTTCTCGCCCCGAGTGAAGGTCAGCGGCTCGCCCGTTCGACTCGCGCGGCGTCACTCGCCCTGAAGCCCGCCGACAAACGGAGCGACGCCGAGAAGAACGAACTGTTCGACTGGTGGCTGACGGCGCTCGACCCCAAGCACCAAGAGTTGCAGGCAGCAGCGAACGCCCTGCAAGCAGAGGAGGCCACGATTCGAGGTCGCGGAACGATCGCCCACGTCATGCAGGAAAAGGGAGAAGGGGCGATGGCCTTCGTGCTGCATCGAGGCGAATACGACAAGCGACGCGATCAGGTGAAACCCTCAACGCCCGCGGTGCTGCCCGCGTGGTCGGAAGACCAGCCGCGCAACCGGCTCGGCTTGGCGAACTGGCTGCTGCGTCCCGAACACCCGCTCACCGCCCGCGTCACCGCGAACCGCTTCTGGCAGGAGTTGTTCGGCCGTGGCCTCGTCCGCACGTCGGAAGACTTCGGTGTCAGCGGCGAGCTGCCGTCAAACCAAGAACTGCTCGACTGGCTGGCCAACGAGTTCCGAGAGGGGACTCCGTCTCTTGTTCCCGAATTCGACCTCGCCAAGAACCCGCAACGACCGTGGGACATCAAACGGTTCTTCAAGCTGCTCGTCACCTCGGCGACGTACCGCCAAGCGGCTGTCACGACGCAGGAAAAGCTTGAAAAGGATCCGGCCAATAAATTGCTGTCGCGCGGCCCGCGCTTCCGCATGGATGCCGAAATGATCCGCGATTACGCACTGGCGTCGAGCGGCCTGCTCGTCCCCAAGCTGGGCGGTCCCAGCGTGAAGCCTTACCAGCCCGAAGGAGTCTGGGAAGCGGTCGCGATGCTCGGCAGCAACACTCGCGACTACAAGCGGGACACCGGCGAAAGCCTCTATCGACGCAGTCTCTACACGTTCATCAAACGTTCCGCCCCACCGGCCTCGATGGAAATCTTCAACGCCACCGCGCGTGAAACTTGCACCGTCCGCCGCGAACGCACCAACACGCCGCTGCAAGCACTGGTCACACTCAACGACCCCCAGTTCATCGAAGCGGCCCGGCATCTTGCCCAGACCGTCCTCAAGTCGGGCGGCACGACCGAGCAGCAACTCGATCAACTCGCCCAGCGACTCCTCGCCCGCCCGTTCCGAACGAATGAACTGCCAATCGTTCAGAATTCACTCGCGGAACTCGTCGCCTACTACCGCGAGCATGAAGCGGACGCGAAGGCCCTCATCACCACAGGCGAATCCAAGCCCGACGAGACTCTCGATCCAAAGCCCCTCGCCGCCTGGACAATGCTGGCGAACGAGGTGCTGAATCTCGACGAAGTCTTGAACAAGTGAAGGAGACTCTCCGATGATGCGTAACTCACCGTTTCCCGGCATGGACCCGTACCTCGAACGGAATCCGCAGTGGCAGAGTTTCCACGGCTGGTTCATTCGGAAGCTGGCTGAACAAGCACTTCCCAATGCCCGCGATGCCGGACTGTGGATTGATGTCGAGCGGAGCGTCTATCAGCGCGAGCCGACCGGGCAACTGGTGTTGGTGGGCGAACCGGATGTGTTCGCAGGGCCGGAACTGAGTGTGTCGAGTTGGACCGAGTCATCGGGTGGCGGAACGGCTGTGGCGCTGGCCGAACCTCAAGCGGTGCATGAAGTGGTACTCGATCCCGAGTTGTCCGAGACCTACAAGCAGGACTACCTCGTGGTGCGTGAGGCCGACAGATTTCGGCGAGTCCTAGCCGTGGTCGAACTGCTCAGCTTCGCCAATAAGGTTGGCAGCTACGCGCCGACCTACCGCGAGAAACGAATGCGGTTCCTCACGTCGTACACACACTTCATGGAGATCGACCTGCTGCGCGCGGGTGAGAATCCGTCGCGGACACTGTTCCCCGAGTTGGCTCCCACCCCGTATTTCATCTTTGTCGCCCGCAAACACGGCATGGGGCGGCATGAGGAGGGCTTCCCGTTGCGTCTGCAAGACCCGCTCCCCGTCATCGGCCTTCCCGTCGGTCCCGGTCGTCCCGACCTGCCTCTCGATCTCGCCGCCGCGTTCGCCTCGGCGTACGACCTCAGCGTTCATCTCGGCTCGATCAATTACGGCGAAGCCCCGGTGCCAGCACCCGCACTCGGTGAATTCGACCAACAATGGGTTCAAAGTATTTGCAGTGCGGTGACGAAAGCGTCATGAGGTTTTCAAGGCGATTGGGAAGTGCGGGGCACTCGCTCAGCAGGTGAACCAAACAACAAGGAGCAACGACAATGAACGATTTCCAACAGTGCCTGCACAACATCACGCGACGGCATTTTTGTACGCAAGGCTCGAATGTGCTCGGCTCGGCGGCGATGGCGTCTTTGTTGGGCGGCGGCGGCGGCGGCGCGAGGGCGTTCGGGGCGGACGCAGCTTCCGCTCGTCTCTTGCCTCAGACGCACCATCTACCGAAGGCCAAGCATGTGATCTACCTGCACATGGTCGGCGGGCCGCCGCAGATGGACCTTTACGATTACAAGCCACTCATGAACGACTGGTACGACAAGGACTTGCCCGAGTCGATTCGCAAGGGCCAGCGGCTGACGACGATGACCTCGGGGCAGGCGCGGTTTCCGATCGCTCCGTCCAAGTTCAAGTTCGCGCAGCATGGCGAATGCGGGATGTGGACTTCAGAGTTGCTGCCGTGGACCTCGAAGGTCGTCGATGACATGTGCTTCATCCGCAGCATGAACACCGAGGCGATCAATCACGAACCGGCGATCACGTTCATGCAGACGGGCAATCAGATCACGGGACGGCCCTGCCTCGGCGCGTGGGCTTCGTATGGGCTTGGCTCGTTAAATGACGACCTGCCGACGTTTGTGGTCCTCGTCGCAAAACCGACCAACACCGAGCAGGTGCAGGCGATCTCGGCCCGCTTGTGGCAGTCGGGCTATCTGCCGGGCGAGCATTCGGCCACACCGTTCCGCAGTGCGGGAGACCCGATCCTGTACATCAACAACCCGGCGGGTGTCCCTTCAGAAATCCGCCGTAAGACGCTGGATGGACTGAGGCAACTGAACGAGCAGACGCTGGCTTCGCTCGGCGATCCTGAAACGCGGACGCGGATCGAGCAGTATGAACTCGCGTTCCGAATGCAGGCGTCCGTTCCGGAACTGACCGACATCGTTAAGGAACCGGCCTCAACCTACGAGCTGTATGGCGAGGAAGCCAAGAAGCCGGGAACCTTTGCCAACCATGTGCTGTTGGCACGGCGGATGGTCGAACGGGGCGTGCGGTTCGTGCAGATTTACATCAACAACTGGGACACTCACGCCAACGTCGCGGGTCGGCTTCCCAGCCAGTGCAAGGACGTGGACCAAGCCTGTTACGGGCTAATCACTGATCTCAAACAACGCGGCCTGTTCGACGAGACGCTCATCATTTGGGGCGGTGAGTTCGGGAGAACGATCTACTCGCAAGGAGGTCTGGCGCGCGAGAACTACGGACGCGATCACCATCCGCGTTGCTTCACGATGTGGATGGCGGGGGGCGGTTCCAAGGGTGGGACCATCTTCGGTGAGACCGACGACTTCAGCTACAACATCGTCAAGGATCCGTGTCCCGTCCACGACTTCCACGCCACGGTGCTGCATCTGCTTGGCTTCGACCACGAACGGTTCACGTTCAAGTATCAGGGCCTCGATCAAAAACTGACGGGCGTCGAACCGGCCCATGTCATTCCACAGTTGATCGCGTAGGGTGGCGTGTGTCGGCGGGCGACCCCATCCAGCTTGTCCGGATGGGAAATCAGACGAAACGCTCGAATGACATCGCAGCCAGATCATCTGATTCACCATCCAGACGAGCTGGATGGGGTCTGGGGCAACCACATGCCATCGGGTAGAGTCGGCGAATTCACTCCGTCAGAGAAAACACTGCCATGCGTCGCGTCATCTGGTTCCTTCGCGCACTGCCTCTGGGAGCGAAGCTGCAGCAGGCGGTGTTACTGCTGATCTTGGCGTACAACTTCACGATGATCGACTTGAACCCAGCCAACCGCTTGTTCGGCTCGCCGCTGTGGATGACGACGGCGTCCATCATCGTCGCCATGATCGTGTTGGCTCGAATGCTGTTGCCGGTGATGATGGCTTACCCGCAGCGGACGCAGCAGTTTTTGCAGGCGTTGAGTTTGATTGTGTTCGGGGCTTGGCTGCTCGGCAAAAACCAGTGGTGGGGGCGGATGGTCGTGACGTATCTCGGCCTGATCGGTGGGCTGTGGTTGGAAGCGGCCGCTTCGTTTTGGTTCGTCTCCGAGATTCAGCGGCGGCAGGAACTCGCGATGGCCGCGCTGACGGAGATGGTGGAGAACATCGAGCCAGCTCCAACAGACGAGGCCGATGGCGACGATGAAGTGGATGACCGTGACGATTGGAATGACGACTCAAACAGGAAGACGCGATGGACTCGGTGACGGCGAATAGCGTAGCGACAACAACGACGGGAACATTTCATTTCGCATCGCGATTGCACGCGGCGGTGCGTGCGAAGGGAACGGCCGCGCTGGTGGGACTCGATCCCCGGCTGGACTGGCTACCGCCCGATGTGCTGACTCACGCGCGCAACCTGCACGACGACCCCATCGCGCGTGCGGCGGCGGCGTTTGAAGAGTTCTGCGTGCGGCTGATCGATGTCGTCGCGCCACTCGTCCCGGCGGTGAAGCCGCAGGCCGCGTTCTTCGAGGAGTTGGGAGCCGATGGCTGCTTGGCTCTCGCACGCGTGATCCGTTACGCGCGGCAAGCAGGTCTGATCGTGATCTGCGACGCCAAGCGTGGCGACATCGGAACGACGGCCGAAGCGTATGCGAAGGCGTACCTCGCCGGAGCCGATCCGCTCGCGGCTCCGTGGCAGGCGGATGCTCTGACGGTGAACCCGTATCTTGGCAAGGACACGCTCGAACCGTTCGTGAAGGTGGCGGTCGAGCGCGGCGCGGGAATCTATGTCCTCGTGAAGACGAGCAACCCCGGCTCGGCCTCGTTCCAAGATCGCGTCGCCGATGGACAGACGATCTATCGGCATGTCGCTCAAGTCGTAGAAGACCTCGCCGCGCAGACGGCCGAGAACGGCTACGGCTGTGTCGGCGCGGTCGTCGGTGCGACGTACCCGCAGGAACTGGTCGAGCTGCGCGCGGCGATGCCTCACGCCCCGCTGCTCGTTCCCGGCTACGGCAGTCAGGGAGGCGCAGCGGCCGACGTGGCGGTCGCCTTCGCGAATGATGGCCTTGGTGCGCTCATCAACAACTCGCGCGGGATCAACTTCGCCTACCGCACCGGCACGTTTGCCGAGCAGTTCGGCCCGCGTCAGTGGGAGGCGGCGAGCGAAGCGGCCACGAAACAAATGATCGCGGACCTCGCGATGCACGCGGTGAAGCGGTAGTTGTGTGGGATCGACCTCGTTTATACCTCGCGCGATTCGTGATGAGACATCTGAGCGGGGCGGCGTAAGCCCCCTGGTTCTTGGGCGTAAACCCGCTTCGGAAGAACCGTGGGGCTTACGCCGCCCCACTCGGAAACTTCTCACCTTCGTGCCGCGCGAGGTTTAAGGTGATCGGCAAAAATTGTCGTGCTCAACCCAGAGGTCAAGCACCGCAGAGTTCGGGATTGGAAAGTGGATCAATGTTTAAGTACGGGGTTCTCGCGCTGGCGGTTGTGGTTTCCATTGGCGTGGTCGTCATGGCGGTCATCGGGCCGGTCAGTGGTCGCGGCCGGTCATCGGCCGATCCGGCAGTCGCCAAAGCGGGTGCCATTCCGAGTTCCTCGGAAGTTGTCGTTGATCCTCCCGGCGACTCCCCCCCTGCCATGAAGTGGATTCCGGGCGGAGCGTTTCGGATGGGAAACTCGAACGGTCCTCATGAAGACGAACGGCACGAACACAAAGTCGCCATCGACGGCTTTTGGATGGATGAGACCGAGGTCACGAACGCTCAGTTTGCGAAGTTCGTCAGCGAGACGAAATACGTCACCATTGCCGAACGGAAGCCGAAGCGGGAAGACATCGAAGCTCAAGTTCCAGTCGGCACTGTCATTGATGACGCGATGCTGGTGCCGGGGTCGATTTGCTTCAATCCTCAGTTCGACATGCGCACGCTGCGGAAGGACTTCGCGAACTGGCCCTACCAAGTTTGGAAGTACGAACCGGGAGCCGACTGGCGACACCCGCTGGGTGCGCAGTCCTCGATCGAAGGACGGGAAGATCATCCTGTGATTCATGTGTCGTGGGACGACGCTCAAGAGTATTGCCGCTGGGCGGGACGACGCTTGCCCACGGAAGCCGAATGGGAGCGGGCGGCTCGTGGCGGCATTGAAGGGGCGGAGTATCCGTGGGGCAACGACCGCAATCCCGATGGGAAGTGGGCGAACAACATCTGGCAGGGAACGTTCCCCGAAAAGCACGCCGTGCAGGATGGCTTCGAGGGAACTTCGCCCGTGAAATCATTCCCGCCGAATGCCTACGGCCTGTACGACATGTCGGGCAACGTCTGGGAATGGTGCCACGACTGGTATCGGCCCGACTACTACACGATCAGTCCCAGCCGCAATCCCACCGGCCCCCAAGACAGCTTCGATCCCAATGAGCCGACGATCCCCAAACGCATTCAGCGGGGAGGCTCATTCATGTGCAGTGACGACTACTGCACCGGCTATCGAGTCTCGGCACGGATGAAGGGCGATGTTTTGTCAGGGACGTTTCACTGCGGCTTCCGAACCGTCCTGACACCACAGATGCGGGACGAGCATGAGGCATCTCAACCATCGTCGAGCAAGGCCGCGCGTTGACCATCGCGGTTGGGTGGCCGGGGCTGGACTGAGTCTTTGCGAAGTAAGCCCCGGGGTTTCGCAAAGACACTCCAACCCCGGCCACCGACCGCGCGAGAGACATCAACCGCTCAAAACATCCCGGCCAACTGTGCAATGAGACTGGCCGCTGGACCCGTTGGGTCCGCTCCGTCCCACATGGATGAGACCCCCGCCCACATGATCATCCCGTTCGCCGCGAGGAACAGCGAACCGGCGATCAGACCGACGGACATCCCCATTCCCCAGGAGGGTTCGCGGGGACCGAGTGCCTTGGCCGCAGCGGCGGCTCCTGCAGCCGCCGTGAGGTACCCTTCGCCATCGTCGTCCTCGACGGCATCCACTTCATCGCTGAAGGTTTCTTCCGAGGCATCGAAGACTTCGTCCTCTTCAATTTCGGCAACCTCGTCGTCTTCCGCATCGACTCCGGCTTCCAATTCGTCGGCGATGTCGAGGTCTTCCACTTCCAGCGAATCATCGAGCTTGAACGCCTCGGTCAAGCCCGGCCCATCCTTCTTGTTTCGTCCCTTCTTGACGACCGTGGCGGCGGTCTCTTCAACGTCATCTTCATCGCCAATCTGAAACTCAGCGGTCTGTTCCACGTCGGACAGATTCATGTCGAACGAGGAGTCGTCATCGAACTCGTTGGAGATATCCAGCGTTTGAGTTCGCCCCGCGTCGTTGTCGTCATCGAACAACGACGACGTGAAGTCTCCTTCGGACAGGGTCTTGTCGGGCGATGAGAGGCTGATTCCAGAGTCGCCGGACGATTCCAAAGACAGACCGCTGTCATCCGCTTCCAGCGACAGACCACTGTCATCCATGCCCAACGTAATGCCGCTTTCATCGTCCATGACGGAGGCTGCCGATCCCGCCTGCAGCGCGA
>Ga0114966_10004684_pt1 | contig 11724 bp, 13 predicted proteins | sample M_130207_XF_Meta_FD_87029 | JGI IMG/M metagenome (GOLD analysis project Ga0114966, IMG submission 87029) | Freshwater microbial communities from Lake Montjoie, Canada to study carbon cycling - M_130207_XF_MetaG | ecosystem: Environmental > Aquatic > Freshwater > Lake | place: Lake Montjoie...
CGCCCCCGCGCCCGCCCCCACGCCCGCCCCTCCCCCCGCCCCCGCGCCCGCCCCCACCCCCGCCCCCACGCCCGCCCCTACGCCTGCCCCCACACCCACACCAAATTACCCTGATATCTGTTCTTCATCCACATCATCAAATTGGAGTACAACTTCACAATTAACTTTTACGAATTTATCTCTAGCTGATGCAGATAATACTATCATTACAGTTGTAGGCTCTGTAGCGTCCGCCTTACAAATAAGTGAAACTGATATATGTATCCTAGATGTTCGCTCAGGTAGTCTTATCATTGATATGCGAGTTATATATCCATCCCAGAATAGCGCAGATCAAGGCGAGAGAGAATTAGAGGCAATTATATTTCCAGCCAGCTTGGGACCATATACCATAACTACCGTGGTAGTACCACCAGTCCCAGCCATATCCAACATTTGCTTCCCAGCCGGCACCCCCATCAAAACCGACCAAGGGATTATAGCCATTGACCAGATTGATACCAAATACCACACCATAAACCATAATCGTATTTTAGACATTACCCAGACGGTCACCCTCGACCGGTTTTTAATCATGTTTTCCAAACACTGTTTTGGCAAAAATTACCCGAGTAAAAACACCGTGATGACCAAAGACCATAAAGTGTTATACGATAACAATTTGATTCCCGCCTATAAATTTTTAGATATATCCAGTGATGTTAAAAAGGTCAAATATACTGGCGAAGTATTATATAACGTACTGCTAGAAAAATATTATGTAATGAATGTAAATAATTTAATTTGTGAGACCTTGCATCCAAACAATCTCATTGCGAAAATTTATCGAAACCGTTTTACTGATGAATACAATGAGCGGGTCGTGTCGATAATGAATTATGCTCTGGAAAAACGGAACTTGTATTCATATAAAAGCATATTAAGACGGATTGATTGTGGATAACCACCAACCTTTAAAAAAGGTTGAGCCAAAAAAACACACTTTTTAGAAAAAAGTGTAGCAAAAACCAACCTTTTTATGCGAAGTATACGGAACGAAATAGGAAGAAAGTCAAGCGTAGCAGACTTAGAAAAAAACACACTTTATACTTTTTTACATATTTTTTTAGGCACAAATGTAAAATTTTCAAAAATTATTATATTATATTATATTATTATGAAACAAAAAGCATTTATATACACAACTGGCGTAGGTCAATCATTTACAGTTCCAGACGGGGTAATAAAAATTACAATTACAGCCATTGGTGGAGGTGGGGGGCAAGGCCGTTTTGCGAATGGTTGTCCTGGCGGAGGTGGTGGACGAGTAAAGGCATCTTTTAATGTAACGCCACAGGCTATCTTAAATATCTATATTGGTGGAGGAGGAAGTATTCGTGGTGCAATGAGTTTAGGTAATGGATACAACAATAGTAATGGCAATGGTTTAGGGGGACATGGGAGTGCGGGAGGGGGAGGCGGTAGTGCTACGTGTGTTACTTTAGATAACGATACAACCATGCTTATTATTGCCGGTGGAGGAGGTGGGGGGGCCTATATAACTACCCCTGCTTCCACTGGAACTGGAGGTTATGGTGGCGGAAATTTAAATGCAAATGGAGGCAATGGAGGTAATAATGGCGGTGGGGGAGGTTTAGATACTGGCAGTGGTGGAAGTAGTAATGTTGAGCCTGGTACTTCAGGCTCTTTAAATGGCATAAACGTAGGTATTGGTGCTGCAGGAGATACAGGGGGAGGAGGCGGCTGGGGTGGGGGCGGAAGTAATAATGTTGAAAATGACGGTGCATACAGTGGAGGCGGAGGCGGTAGTTCCTTTGTAAATCAAGACGTTGTTGTGGGTACTCCCCAATATAGTTATGTTAAAAAAACAACCGGGCAGGGCGGTACGTATGGTGCCGGGGGTCAATTTCCAAATCCGCCACCAACAAATCCTCCTCCAGGTTTACCTGGAAATTCCGGGTATGTATTAATTACTTGGCAGGACCCTATCCCTGCCCAACCCATATCCAACATTTGCTTCCCAGCCGGCACTCCCATCAAAACCGACCAAGGGATTATAGCAATTGACCAGATTGATACCAAATACCACACCATAAACCAGAATCGTATTTTAGACATTACCCAGACGGTCACCCTTGACCGGTTTTTAATCATGTTTAACAAACACTGTTTTGGCAAAAATTGCCCGAGTAAAAACACCGTGATGACCAAAGACCATAAAGTGTTATACGAAAACAGTTTGATTCCCGCCTATAAATTTTTAGATATATCCAGTGATGTTAAAAAGGTCAAATATACTGGCGAAGTATTATATAACGTACTACTAGAAAAATATTATGTCATGAATGTAAATAATTTAATTTGTGAGACCTTGCATCCAAATAATCTCATTGCGAAAATTTATCGAAACCGTTTTACTGATGAATACAATGAGCGGGTCGTGTCGATAATGAATTACGCTCTGGAAAACCGCAACTTGTATTCATATAAAAGTATATTAAGACGGATTGATTGTGGATAACCACCAACCTTTAAAAAAGGTTGAGCCAAAAAAACACACTTTTTAGAAAAACACTTTTTAGAAAAAAGTGTAGCAAAAAACACTTTTTAGAAAAAAGTGTAGCAAAAACACACTTTTACACTTTTTAGAAAAAAGTGTAGCAAAAACACACTTTTACACTTTTTAGAAAAAAGTGTAGCAAAAACACACTTTTACACTTTTTAGAAAAAAGTGTAGCAAAAACACACTTTTTATATGCGAAGTAATAGAAGGTTGAACCAAAAAACAACCTTTTAGGAAGAAAGTGTATCAAAAAACACACGTTGTATCGGCAAAGAATACGGTACAAAAAATGATAAAATATTTATTTAATAGATGTACTCAAAAATAAGTATATATTATAAATTATATTTTTATAATATATTTTTATAATATATAAATGGATACATACGGTACGAATACAGACACGAATACTGACACGAATACTGACACGAGTTGGTTTGGAAGTTTGAAGAAGAAATTGACTAGTCTTTATGATACAGCCAAAGGCACCCAACCAACACCCATAATACAGACCACTGGGGGGTCTAAAAGAAAACGTCGACGTCACCGAAAATCTAAAAGGAAAGTTCGTTTTAGTAAAAAACATAAAATCTACACTGTGCGTAGATATAAGAAATAAATAAATATATTTATTTATTTATTTATTTATTTATTTATTTATTTATTTATCTACCGCCGAAAAACGCGCATAAAAATATATAAAAGTAACAACCCCAGTGAGCTATAGTAAAGTTTAGCGTAAACGTCATTCGGCATGACGCTGTAATCGGCGCCTGTACCCATAGTAGTAAATCCTTCTCTCCCCGTCACGGGATTTTTTCCCCCTGGAAACCAGTTCGCATTCATATTGGCAATATCGTTTGTGGTAACGAAAGCTGTCTCGTTTTTTTTCTCATTATTTACATTAATCGTTTCCATGGTAATTGCTTGACATTCTGGCGTAGTACCTTCCATAAAAGCCCCGAATATCTGCATGGGGTTAATTTGGGCTAAATTACTCAACGTCCCAGGAATTAAGCCTTTCATACTATCCATGCGTACGCCCATTCCCGAAGTAATAAAAGGAATACTGCCGTCCGGTACATTATTCACATATAAGGACCGTGTTACATCTTCACCACTGGCTTTATCTTTACACTTGGCGCCCGTTGGCAGGAAAAATTTATTGCCTAAAGGTGCGCCAGTTTTCGACGCTCCGCCGCCCCCTGCAGATAGTAATGTGACATAATTAATTAACCCCGCGATATCATATGAAATTGCACTAATACTACCCTCGGAACTCATACCCATTGCCGCTGGAGCCTTAATGTATTCATAATACTTGTAATCCGGTCCTAAAAGTGATTCCTCCAAGTCTTTAGCACTATCTTTTGCTTTTTCAAAGAAGTTTGTCATTATATATACACTTTTAAAAAAGTGTAGCAAAAAACAACCTTTTAGGAAAAGGTTGAACCAAAAGACACTTTTTATCAGTGTAACAAGTAGAAAAAAGTGTAGCAAAAAACACACTTTTTATCAGTGTAACAAGTAGGGAAAGGTTCAAGCGTAGCAGGCTCAAACGTAGCAGGCTCAAGCGTAGCAGGCTCAAGCGTAGCAGGCTCAAGCGTAGCAGGCTCAAGCGTAGCCGGTGGTTTATTCTAAACCTGTAACCGTGGGAAGAGGTTCTTTAGAGTTGGGGTCTCGACCGGTCAGTTGTTGTGCCGATGTATTAAACTGTTCTCCTAAAGCGGTTAATGCCGTAGAATTATTATCTACTTGTGATTGTAAAGTCGTAACGGTTTGTTTTAACCCATTTAGTGCGTCGACTTGGTCTTTTAAATAACTTATATTAGCGGCATTTAAGGTAGCCAGATATAAAGGATTTTCATTTAAATCGGGGTCTTTATAAGTTTTACTCACGGTGGTAGATGCTTTAGTTTCTTCGAAACCTTCCAGTGTTTCTCTCGTTCTTAACCCTATATAAGAGAGAAAGCGCATAAATACCCCAGATAAATATATAAGTATTAATATTAGCAATAAAAAGATTAATACATTAATTAGTATCATATATATATACTTTTAGGAAAAGTATATACTTTTAAGAAAAGTATTGCAAAATCCAACCTTTAGGAAAAGTATTGCAAAATCCAACCTTTAAGAAAAGTATTTTTTGCAATACTTTTCCTAAAAGTATTTACTTTTCCTAAAAGTATATATATATGTATCTACAATGGCAACCATTCTCTTGGAAAGGCAAATCCACCAATAGTGCTGTACCGAATTATTCACGTCCTTTAGACGGCTCAGAACCTGACGCAAGTGGGCCTGATTTTGGCCCCCGCCCCATCAAGCATTGGCGCAAGCAATTAAATACCGTACACAATAGCTCGCGGGCTCGTGCCGGCGTAGGCATGCCGATGGATTTACCTGGTGGCTCTGTGTATTTAGGGAATAGTGAGACAAATACCGATTGTGTTTCGTGTGGCGTAAATTTGGACGCAGACGGCTATGAAACCACGGGATTAAAAGAAAATATTTTAAAAACGAATGATACCAATTTCACTACCACCCCCCAGGATACTTTATATGATTGTGTAAATAATAAACCCGCGTGTGTGGCCTGTAACCCCGAAAATAATATAATTCGGCGTGCTACAACTGTCTTGAGTAAAAAATATTATACGGACACTAAAGGCTATCTGCAAAGTCGCTGTGTTACATATAATCAAAAACTTTCCACCAATCCCTACCCGGGTGTGCAGTATTTTAATGCCAACCATCAACCTTTGTATCCGACCGATGCCGTAAACGGCCCTCAAGTTCGCGCTACGCAAAATTGTTTTACCAATTGTAACACTTGTACGGGTTGTGTGGGTTGTACTACCTGTAATAAAGGGGGGACCGACTGCAATAATGTAGCCGCCTGCATAAACTATCAAGCTAATAATCAGTGTACTACGACACCGACCCGTACGATTTATAAACCGAATAATTCGCAATTTGCCGTCCAAGGCGCAGTGTCTTCTGGATCCCGCATCGACCGCTTGAAATATAATACGATTACTAAGAACGGCAGTTCCTTTTATACCGCTTGGGGGTCCGCGGGGGCGAACGCCGGACGTTATCAAGGAACACAAGAGAGTCCTTATTTTTTGAAATCCAAATACTATGTATGCGAACCAGCCCTATACCATAAAACCGGCAACAAACGCATCTGTCCCCCGCAACCATTTAATTAACCCGCCTGGTGATTTTTTACATGTTAATCTTTATCTTTATTTTTATCTTTTTGCGCCTCTAACTTTACCCACACCTGTTCCTGTGTGGAAGATGTTAATAGACCTTTAATCGTACAATTATATTCCATAAAAGGAATATTTAATTCTATTCTCTCTCCGGATTGAATATACACTTGCAATTGTTGATACAAAAGTTTAATACTGGGGTAGGAAACAGGTGACAGATGTAACTCGGTTAATTTTTTAAGAATTGGCTTTACTGCTAATTGCCGGGCTGTTTTATTACGCATGCGTATATATTTACTTCATATTATATATTTATATTTATATTTATATTTATATTTATATTTATATTTATATATATTATATTATGCGTAGTAGCATTAGCAAACGCATTGAAAAACGCTTTGGCAAACGGAGTAGTAGCAGAAAACGCAGTAGTAGCAAAAAACGCATTAGCAAACGGAGTAGCATTAGCAAACGGAGTAGCATTAGCAAACGGAGTAGCATTAGCAAACGGAGTAGCATTAGCAAACGGAGTAGCATTAGCAAACGGAGTAACAAAAAACGCAGTAGGTCCAAATTGGGTGGTGGATTTAGAGATGGCTACACGTGTCAAGGTGATGAAGCGTGTGTCTTTTATCCAAGTCTACTTGAGGGTTCACTCGCGTATGTTACCAAAGTATTTACTAAAAACACAGATTTTGAAAATTCCTTTGAAAAAGAAATAGAAGCGTATCGTTTATTTGATTTAGTCGACCCGGAATTTACCTATCACGGTCGACTATTAGCCAATGGGAAATTTAAATTAGAGGATTTGCCACCAGCAAAAGAAACTTTCAAAAATATTCTATATAAAAAAAGTCGGTTTAAGAACGAGTTTGAATATATAAATCTCGAATATGTGGGTAAATCACTGGGAGACATAGCGAAGCCCGACACCATGGCGAAGCCCGACTTATCCATGGCCAAGCCCGTTGATATGACATGTTTGAAAAAGTCATTGTGCGATTTTTTTATAGGTGTTTTAAATTTACGTCTACCCAATAACAGTTTTTTAATTCACGGAGACCCACATTCCGGCAATATATGTTATACTATAAACAGTACTAACGGCTGTCCCCTCTTAAAATACATTGATATTACGACTATGGAGCAGGTTCAACCGGACCAAATAGTGGCACCCAATTCAAATATTATTATGCAGTTTTCAAGCATGGTCGGACTATTTAGAGCATTCTTCGGTTGGTCTGACAATAAAATTGCCGATGATTTGAAAAAGATTCAGTTGGAGGCTCCAGGAAAAACATACTCTGCTGTGTTAAGTGAAATAATTGAGGTACTGAGTGAAAATATAGCATGATAACAGTTACCACGCACTTTTCACATTTAAAACGCATATTAATTTATAAAATTGAAATAATAATTAGACACATTGAGATTATAAAAATTGACTGATATGTCGCACCAACTTTCATATAACAAAATGTCTTCTCCAAGTGAATTAATTTCTGCGAGACGCGAAGATGTATTACAAGCATACAACTCAGCAAGGGCAACAAATCACAGGTTATTCCTTGAGGGCGATGATAAGGCAACCGCTGAATATATCTTTCAAAATCAAATGGAGGATGCAAACAATATTGTAGATAAGTTCTATAAAAATAAACGCCGTGTTATTAGCATTCAAAAGAAGACGAAGGTTGGAGCAGATGGTCTTATGATTGAAATTGCAAAAATTCTAACTACGCATATTGACGACAAGTTCGTTGTAAATCCTGCGAATGTAAGAATTCTTACAGGTATGAGTAATGCTGGTTGGGAGAAGGATATGATTGATAAAGCACCGAACTGCTTCAAGGACAAAATATTTCATCACGGAAAACTATCAAGAGCAGAACTTCTGAATATTCGTAATGGTCTGTTTATTATTGATGAGATTGATACGGGTGATAAAGAGTTTCAAGTGCTTCATACCACTCTAAAAGAAGCAGGTGTATTGGACGTGAAGCATATGGATGAGCATAATAACCGATTTGTCTTTATTAGTGCTACGATGATTAAGGAACTATATGACCTTTACCGATGGGGAGAACTACACGAACTCTATAAAATGACTATCCCTGCTTCATACTTCGGTCATAAGGATTTCTTGGAGAAGGGTATTGTGAAGGACTTCTATTCCCTAAGTTCGAATGAAAACGCGGATAAATGGGTTCAAGAGGATATAATCACCCATTATATGACTGATTATAGGGTTCATCTTGTTCGTGTGACTGCAAAGATTGTTGATGTAGTTCAGAATGCCTGTATTCGCAAAGGTGTCGCATTTAGAAACCATACTTCAACTGACCGCCTTTCAGAAGATGAAATCAATGAGTTCTTCAAAGAACCACTAACACAACATATCGTTCTTGGCGTAAAAGGGTTCTTTCGCAGGGCAAACCTTATCCCAAATCGCTGGAAACTTCGTATAGGTGCGACGCACGAACTCTACACGAATGTCGTAGATAACAACGTCCAAATTCAAGGTCTAACTGGTCGTATGACTGGATATTGGCGTGGAGACATTGAAGGAGGTCATAAGACGGGTCCTCACAGAACTTCAATCAAGGCGATTGAAGAGTATGAAAAGACCTATCTTGACCCATTTGGAACGAACTCTTATCAGACGGCAGGTTTCAAAAAGAACAAAGGCAAGGTATCGGCACGTCCAACTATGCTGTCATCAAAACATATTCCAAATCTGGAAGCGGTAGAATTACCTGGTGTGAAAGAGGAGGAAGTCGATATCCATCTTTACAGGATTTATTCAGATGAAGATGTGGTTCGTAATGTATGTAAGTTGCTTGGGTATCATTATGTTTTGACTAAAGACAATACTGACGGTTTCAAAGAAACTTCCCTTAATAATAAAACAAAGGTGGTTTCTCTTCAAGATGCAGTCAAGAAAGTTCCTACAGCGTATGGAACAAATAATGGCGTAAAGACATATCGAACATATTATCCTTGTTATCTTGATACTACAGACAAGACTTCTCTACGCTTTGTCGTAATCATTCGACCTGGAACTGATGAAACTAAGGTAGTAGAATGCGATGCGAAATTTACTTATCTAACTCTATAAATTAACCTCTTTAGCGTTGAGTAATTGTGTCCTTATCAAATGCATATTAAAAAAGTTTTTTGAACTCTTTGTCCTAATATATATGGATATGGTAATTATGTATTATGTTGGAAAACAGTGGTATCAAAAAGAGATTTGGTTGTATGTTGTCAATAAAAAATTTCGGCGTTTTAAAAAGTAGAAAATTTTAAAAAAATTTTAGAATTTCCAGTGAAATATTTTAAAATTGAAATGAGAATATTTACTAAGGCTATTAGTATTACACACAACAAGCATAAGCAAAGCCAATCACAAGCATAAGCAAAGCCAATCACAAGCATAAGCAAAGCAAAGAAAAGCATAACCAACAGCAAAGCAAAACTCAGTGAAAATGACAACTATCAAAGTACTCGTTGATAAACTCACAAATGGATATGGACCAATTTGTTCATACTTTAATGAACATAAACCCGAGGATTGGATGCCTATTGGGAAATTGGACCGCAGCGAAGGTGGGTTTTCAATAAGATTAAATCCTGAAGAACGGCGACAACACCTGGCATTTGTTGGTGACATGTATGATGCCAACGATGTTATCCGGCAACTACGATGGAATAGTGGACGTTTAGAACCTCAAGGCTATATTCCTTTTAGCGAAGAACAAACTGAATTGCTGTTTAAGGCCCTACAGCACTCACTCGGCGAATCTAACGTGCAAATGATAGACACATACTAAACGGCATTGCCAACGACACAACATAAATCTCTGTATCAGAAAAACTAATAAAAAGAGAGAAAAAACTAATAAAAAAGAAAAAACTAATAAAAAAGCAAAACTAATAATAAAAAAGCAAAACTAATAAAAAAGAAAAAAACTAATAAAGAAAAAAGAGAGAAAATAATTAAATAGATAAAAGTTGTTTATCTAATTAATTATTTTTTTATTATCAGAAAAAATGACTTAATAAGATTATTATATAGTATATAATAACCCTTTGCTATTACAATGGAAGAACTTGTAACTATGCCGCCACCAACTCGCTTTCCAATTACTAGTAATAATGCTAACAATACTTTAATGCAAATCTATACCGTTACGAATAATTTAGCAGGGATTAATCCCCAATATATAGGTCAAATGTGCGAAGCTATTCAGAAACGTAAACACACGTGGTTTGGCAGTCTCGAGGCCCCCGAGGATATTGACTTGGTCAAACAAATTATCGGAAAAAATGGTTGGCATTTGAAGAATTTAACTAAAACATATGGGGTGGATTTAATTTGGCATGAACGTCGAAGTAATATATTTATGGTCTGGGGACTGAAACCGTGTCTTATTTCAGCACTATATGGTATTAAAAAACATCTCCACCGCTTCCGTGTAAAACACGAACGGGAGAGAATAGAAATGAGCCAGCTCACGACGACACTAACTCGCCTCGAAGTAGAGAGTAATAATCCGGACTTGGTAAGAGCACGGGAAGAGGATATTCTCATGACTTATGAACCGGACGCAAAACGAATAAAATGTGACACATGAAATGTGTGTTTTTTGGTCCAACCTTTTTTTAAAAGGTTGTTAAAAGGTTGGTTTAATAGACAATATTATCATTAATCCATTTTTTAATAGCATCATATTTCGGTTGCATAATGGCGTTTATACCCGTCATATAAGACAAATAATTTTCGGGTTGTTTCTCTAATAGTAATAAAGTATGGTAGAGTATATATAAATCATTCACGGAATATATGTAGCGAATTTTTATAAAGACTTCATCTATATCTTTCTTAGAATTATCCGTGTCTCCGCAAAAAACGTCGGGTTTGTCCAGCATCGTCCGATACATTTGCAAGGTATGCAGTAAAGAAGCTTGGTCCACATTTGCATACGTTTGTAAAAGTTTATCAATACCGAGTTTACCCAAGGTAATTAATAATTCAAACAAGTTACGTAAATCGTCATTCTCCTCCCGTAAATATACATAGAACCGATTAAACCGCATGATGGCATTAAACAAGAAAAACACATCATCCCGTTTATCGTGATTATAAGTGCGTAAGACGCCTTGCGCCCAGGAGGAACTCTGGATAAAAATTAAGTTGTTATTAATCGATAACTTGCTACCTATGGGATAGAATGCAAGGAAAGCCAATTGCGTCATCGCTTGCAAAGGTTCAAGAATAATATCAAAGCGTTCTTTTCTATAATCTTTTTTAAAGAGACTATATAGATTTATTAATGCTTCCATAAATAATATATAGTAACATAAAGGATTTAAATGTATATTCACTCTTTATAATAAGCTATGAATCTAACTGCTCTGGTAATAACTATGCTGTCAATCAGTTTTCAGCGACCGGCTCCCTTACCCGAAATGTGTGCCGATGTAGATTGCAATCTGCTGTATACAGCAACGACTGTACGCATGACGGCGTGTGAATGTAATGAAAATACGCATACATTTGTATATCCTGCTGGTAATTTGCACGTGGACGTAAATTATAACATGACGTATCCCATCGCGCACGACTTTTATCAAAACCAAACCCTAATCGATAGCTGTCCGGCGGGACTCTTTTGTGCGCAAAGAGTGTATCTTAATCCCACCCAGGAGTTAACTACGGTTATTAAAGATATAGACACCGACAGGGATACAACCACTGAAAAAACTGTACTATTTTCAGATGCTAATTATGAATTGTTGTTTACACCTGTATAAGCGAAGCAAGTATAAGCGAAGCAAGTATAAGCGAAGCAAGTATAAGCGAAGCAAGTATAAGCGAAGCAAGTATAAGCGAAGCAAGTATAAGCGAAGCAAGTATAAGCGAAGCAAGTA
>Ga0114966_10004685_pt1 | contig 11720 bp, 8 predicted proteins | sample M_130207_XF_Meta_FD_87029 | JGI IMG/M metagenome (GOLD analysis project Ga0114966, IMG submission 87029) | Freshwater microbial communities from Lake Montjoie, Canada to study carbon cycling - M_130207_XF_MetaG | ecosystem: Environmental > Aquatic > Freshwater > Lake | place: Lake Montjoie...
AGCGACCCTTGAACACCGGTTCGCGTTTGTCCACGAAGGCCTTCGTCGCTTCCTTGTGGTCCTCGGTCTGACCACAGTGGATGTGGTGGGTCGCCTCCATGTCGAGACAATCTTCGACGTCAGCGTGCATGGCGCGGTTGAGGTTTTCCTTCATGTAGCGGTAGGCGACGGTCGGACCGTTCGCCAGCCGCAGGGCGATCTCGCGCGTTTTGGCGGCCAGATCCTCAGCCGGGCAGGTCCAGTTGACCAGACCCAGGCGCAGGGCCTCCTCGGCGCCGATGCGATCCGACAGCATGTACATTTCGCGCGCCTTTGCTGCACCGACCAGCTGGGTGAGGAAATAGGTGCCGCCGTAGTCGCCGGCGAACCCGACACGCGCGAAGGCGGTGGTCAAAATGGCGCCGTCGGCCATGATGCGCATGTCGCAGGCCATGGCGAGCGCGAACCCGGCGCCGGCCGCCGCGCCTGGCAGCGAGGCAAGAACCGGCTTGGGCATCCGGAACAGCTTGCCGGCCGTGGCGCGCTGGTTGAGGCGCTGGCGGTGGATGGCCTCATCGATGGTGATCGGGGCTGCCGAGCCCTCGTTGCGGGCGTTCATGCTCTTGACGTCGCCGCCGGCGCAAAAGCCCTTGCCGGCGCCGGTCAGCACAATCGCCTTGACCGCCGGATCGACCTCGGCGGCGGCGAGCTGGGTCGCGAGCGCGGCGTTCATCTCGCCCGACATGGCGTTGCGCGCCTCGGGCCGGTTGAGGGTGAGGGTCAGGACGCCTTCGTCCAGCGAGGCCAGCAGGTGGTCAGTGCCAGTGTCGATTGATTTGGCGCTCATGGTGGGCGTTCCCCTGGGTCGATGTCTTGTTCTAAGGTCGACCCAAAGGTCTTTCCCGGCCTTGCGTCAAGAGAGGTTCATCATGCGTCTTCGGCAGGTCGCGCTCGTCGCCGACAAACTGGCTCCGGCAGTTGCCGACCTCACGGCCCTTCTGGGGATCAAGGTCGCCTACAACGATCCGGGCGTCGGCAAGTTCGGGCTTGAGAACGCGGTGATGGCGGTGGGCGAAACCTTTCTGGAGGTGGTGGTCCCCACCCAGCCCGGAACGACGGCGGGTCGCCTGATCGAAAAACGCGGCGGTGACGGGGGCTATATGGCCATCTTCCAGGTCGAGGAAATCGGCAAGGCCCGGGCGCTGCTGGCCGAGAAAAATGTGCGGGTGATCGAACAGGCCGAGGGGCCGCGCTACGCCATGTCGCACCTGCACCCCAAGGACATCGGCGGGGCCATCGTCTCGGTCGATCAGATGACGCCCTGGGAACACTGGGAATGGGCGGGGCCGAACTGGCGGGAGACGGTCGACACCTCGGTCTGCACCGGGATCACCGGTGTGGAACTGCAGAGCGACAACCCCGGCGCCATGGCCGCGCGTTGGGCAGAGGTGCTGGGCGAAAAGGTCGTCACAGAAGGCGAGTCGGTCGAAATTCCATTGACCGACAGCGTCATCCGTTTTGTCCGCGCGACGGACGGGCGAGGCGACGGAGTCAGCGCCTTCGATGTGGGCGTGTGGGATCATGAGGCGTTCACCCGCCGGGCCCACGAGCTGGGGCTGGTGGATGAGACCGGAAACATCGTGGCCTGCGGCACGCGTATCTATGGCGTTCCGCACACGGGCGGGTGATCGGACGTCGACAGCCCGACCGATGGTAGATTTCGACTGTAACAAAAGGAATCGACGCTGGCCCGGCCGGACGCTAGGGAAGGCGCAAAATAAATTCGGGAAGGAAGTCTGCGTTTGGTCACCAGGAAGGAAGCGCTTGCCCAGCTGACAGCGCCGGGCCAGCCGTTTGAGATCGCCCCGGCTATGGTGCTAGGACACGACGTGCGGGTGTTCGTGAACGCGCCCCCGACCCTGCGGGACATCTATGCGGCGACCCGCAGCGACAGGGAATTCCTGGTCTTCGAAGATGAGCGGCTGACCTACGAGGACGTCTGGAAAGCTTCCTGCGCCCTGGCCGCGGCGCTGGTGGAAGATTACGGCGTCAAGAAGGGCGATCGGGTCGCCATCTCCATGCGCAACTATCCGGAATGGATCATCGCCTTCCAGGCAGCGACGGCGATCGGCGCCATGGCCGTGGCCATGAACTCGCTCTGGCAGCCGCACGAGATGGAATACGGGCTGAAGAATTCCGGCGCCACGGTGCTGGTCGCCGACCAGGAGCGGCTGGACCGCCTGGCCGCCTGCCACGATGCGCCCGCTGATCTGAAAGTGATCGGCACGAGGCTTTCAGGGCCCGCCCCCGCGGGCGTCGATGCATGGGACTCGGTGCTCGCCCGCCGTCCCGGACTGGACGTCATGCAGGCTGCGGATTTCGGTCCGGATGACAACGCCATCATGCTCTATACCTCGGGCTCGACGGGGGCGCCGAAGGGGTCGGTTTCGTCCCATCGCGCTGTGATCCACGCCTTGCTCTCCTGGGAAGTCGACGCCGGCGCGGCGGTGATGACGGGCCTGGTCCCCGCGCCGGAGCCGGACGCGCCGCAGACGGTGGCCCTGCTGGGCATTCCATTGTTCCACGTCACCGGCATGCATGCGGTCTATCTGGCCTGCTACCGGTATCAGCGCCGCATCGTCTCGATGTACAAGTGGGACGCCGAGAAGGCCGCCGAACTGATCGAGCGCGAGCGGATCACCCACTTCGCGGGACCGCCCGCGGTGACCGGCGACCTGGTCGAGGTCGCCCGCCGATCCAACCGCGACATGAGCTCGCTGTCCGTCATGGGCGGCGGTGGCGCGGCCCGGGCCCCCGAGCAGGTGAAGGCCATCGACGCGGTGTTCCAGAACGCCCGACCCGGAACCGGCTGGGGCATGACCGAGACCAACGCCATCGGGGTCGGCATCGGGGCCGGCGACTATCTGAGTCATCCCCTCAGTTCGGGCCGCTGTTCGGCCGTGATGGACCTGCGCTTTGTCGATCCGGCCTCGGGCAAGGTGCTGGGCGTCGGCGAGCGCGGCGAACTGCAGATCCGCGGCGTCGCCATGATGCGTGAATACTGGAAGCGGCCCGAGGCCAATGCCGAGTCTTTCGTGGACGGCGACTGGTTCAAGACCGGCGACGTGGCCTACATCGACGAGGACGGCTTTGTGTACATCGTCGACCGCATCAAGGACCTGGTCATCCGCGGCGGCGAAAACATCGGCTGCGGCGCGGTGGAAGCCGCGCTCCTGGAACACCCGAACATCCTCGAGGCCTGCGTCTATGGCGTGCCGGATCAACGGTTGGGCGAAGAGGTCGGCGCAACGGTCTACGCCGCCGCACCGGTCAGCCACGAGGCCATGTGCGAGTTCCTGGCCGGGCGGTTGGCGAAGTTTGAAATTCCCCGCTACCTGCATGTGGAATCCGAACCCCTGCCGAGGATCGCCACCGGCAAGATCGCCAAGCGGCAACTGCGGGCTGAGCACACCGAGCGGCTGGGGCTCTAGTCGCCCTCGAACTTGCCTTTGCGCTTTTCGAAGAACGCCTTGGCGCCTTCCTTGAAATCGTTCGAACGGGCGGCGAGCAAATACTGGTCGCGGTCCATGAAGCTGGTGGCGAAATTCATCGCGCCTGCCGAGACATTGACCGCCTCCTTGGTCATCCGCACCGGGATCGGCGGCAGGGCGGCGACCTTGTCCGCCCAGACCCGCGCGGCCGCCAGTGCACCGCCCTTTTCCGTCACCTCGTCGCAGAAGCCCCAGTCGAGGCAGGTTTTGGCGTCGGCAGCCTCGCCGAACATGATGAACCGCTTGGCGCGAGCGGGACCGACGAGGGCGGTGATGCGGGGCACGGAGCGCCAGCTCATGTTGATACCCAGCGGCACCTCTGGCAGGCGGAAGGACGCGCCCTCGCCCATGATGCGGAAGTCGCAGGCCACGGCCAGAGCGCAGGCGCCGCCCAGACAATAGCCCTCGACGGCGGCAATGGTGACCGCCTCGATCTCCTCCCAGGCGCGGCAGAGGTCGGGCCCGGCCATGACCGCTTCGCGGGATTCCAGCAGCGTGGGCCCGGTTGTGCGGTCCTTGATGCCGCCCAGGTCAGCGCCGGCGGAAAAATTCTCCAGTCCTCCGGCCAGGATGACGGCGCGGACATCAGCCTTGAGGCGCAGAGCCCGCGCCACCTCGGTCAGTTCGGCCATCAGCTCGCCGTTCAGGGCATTGCGCTTTTCCAGGCGGTTCAGGGTGACGGTGACGATGGGCCCGTCGCGGTCGACGCGGATAGTCATCCAAGCATGGTCTGTGATGTCGCTCATTGCGGCGCCGCCCGATCTACAATGGCCCGCACGTCGCAGCCAGATGGCAGGGTTCCGAACACTCGACCATCCTCCCGCGAAAGGCGACTCGCGATGAAAGCATCGGAGATGGCGGGCGGGGCGTGGCGGGCGAGGAGCGCGGCTTGCAGGGTGAGCGTCACCTCCTGGCAGAAACGGCGCAGGTCGGACTCGGCGGGCCTCGTCATCAGGGTGTCGGAGAGGGACTCGATGGCGGCGTCGAGGCGGCCGTCGGCGCCTTTTGACAGCATCAGTTCGGCGATCAGCGCGTCGCCGCAGGCGGGATGGCGGTCCAGCGCCCGGGCGGTATCGAGCGCCATGACGTTGCCCGAACCTTCCCAGATCGAATTGATCGGCAGCTCGCGATAGATGCGCGGCATGCCGCTTTCCTCGATGTAGCCGTTGCCGCCCAGCACTTCGAGCGCCTCGGCGGCGAGGGCAGGACCGCGCTTGCAGATGTAGAACTTGGCGGCCGGGGTGATCACGCGGCGCAGCGCCACTTCCTGCTCGTCGGCATCGTTATCGAAGGCCCGCGCCAGGCGGAAGGCGAGCGCGGTGGCGGCTTCGGTCTCGAGCGCGAGGTCGGCGAGGACACCGGTCATCAGCGGCTGGTCGATCAGACGCTTCTGGAAGGCCGAGCGGTGGGTGGCGTGATGGATGGCCTCGGCGACGGCCCGGCGCTGGATGCCCGCGCTCGCCACCACATTGTCGAGCCGCGTGTAGGAGGCCATCTCGATGATCGTCGGGATGCCCCGGCCCTCGTCGCCGATCATGACGGCGTAGGCGCCTTCGAATTCCACCTCGGACGAGGCGTTGGAGCGGTTGCCGAGCTTGTCCTTCAGCCGCACCAGGCGAAGGGCGTTGAGCGTGCCGTCCGGTTTCCAACGCGGCAGGAAGAAACAGGCCAGGCCGCCCGGCGCCTGGGCCAACACCAGGAAGGCGTCGCACATGGGGGCGGACATGAACCATTTTCGGCCGGTGACGCGGTAGGCCTCCCCTGTCCCGGCCCGGCCCATGTGTTCGGCGCGGGTGGTGTTGCTGCGAAGGTCGCTGCCGCCTTGCGCCTCGGTCATGGTCATGCCGATCAGGGCGCCGGCCTTCTCGGTTGCCGGTTTGTGGGCCGGATCGTAGGTGCGGGAGAACAGGCGCGGGATCCATTCCGACGCGATCTCGGGCGCCTGGCGCAACACCGGAACCACCGCATAGGTCATCGAGACCGGACAGCCGGTGCCGGCCTCCACCTGGGCGGAGAGATAGAGGCCGGCGGCGCGATGCACCTGAGCGCCGGGCTTGGGGTCCGACCAGGGCGAGCAGTGGACGCCTTGCGCGATCTGCATGGCCATGAGGGCGTGGTAAGCGGGATGGAAGTCCACCGCGTCGATGCGGTGGCCGTAGCGGTCTACGGGGCGCTGTTTCGGGATCTCGCGGTTAGCCGTATCGCCCAGCGCCAGGGTCTCGGCCTTGCCCATGGTGCGGCCGAAAGCCGAGAGATCGTCAAAGCCCCAGTGAGCCCCGTCGCGGGTGACGGCCTCGACCAGAGCGGTGTCCGACCGGAAGAGATCGTAGTTCTCCAGCGGCGGTGGCTGGTTCAAGACCTCGGCAGGGGTGGGCTCAGCGCTATCCATGGCCAGACGATAGATCACCCCTTCGCCGTTGCGAAGCGCGGGCGCGAGTCCTATGCGTTGGCCGCAAGGGGAGAGCCCATGGATTTCGAACTTTCCGAAGAGCATCGCATGCTCAAGGACCTGGTCGCCAATTTCGTGCGCGACCAGCTCTTGCCGCGCGAGGGCCTGGTGCTGGCGCGCGACGCCGAGGGCCTGGGCGCGGGCTTGCCTGAGGACGAGCGGCTGAAGGTCGATGCGGTGGCGCGCGAGCTGGGCCTCTGGGGCCTCGACGCGCCTGAGGAATACGGCGGGGCGGACCTGCCGGGCGTAGCCATGGTGGGGGTCAATGAGGAGGTGGGCCGCACGTGCGTCGCCTACACCATCCCGCCCGACAGCCCGAACTTGCGGATGCTGATGGCCACCTGCAACGAGGCCCAGAAGCGCCAGTACCTGGAGCCCTATGCGCGCGGCGAGGCGATCTCGGCCATCGGCATTTCAGAGCCCGGCGCAGGGGCCGACCCCGCCGGGATGATCACGCGGGCGGTGCGCGACGGCGATGACTGGGTAATCAACGGCCGCAAGATCTGGACGAGCCGCGCGGCCGACGCCGATTTCACCATCCTGATGGCGGTGACCGACAAGGAAAAGGGCGCGCGCGGCGGCATCTCGGCCTTCCTGGTCGACAAGGGAACGCCCGGCTTCAACGTGCTGCGCAAGATCCCGATGATCGGCGGGGCGACCACCTATGAGGTGGCGCTGGAAGATTGCCGCATTCCGGCGGACAAGCTGCTCGGAACCGAGGGCAACGGCTTTGGGCCGATGCAACTGCGGCTCGGCACGCGGCGCCTGCAGATGGCGGCCTGGTGCGTTGGCGCGGCCCAGCGGGCGCTAGAGATGATGAGCGAATTTGCGCCGACACGGGTCACTTTTGGCCAGCCGTTGTCGGACCGCCAGGCGGTGCAGTGGTGGATCGCCGACGCGGCCATCCAGATTCACGCCGCGCGGCTGATGACCTATGATGCGGCGGCCAAGCTCGACGCCGGCCGGGATATCCGCAAAGAGATCTCCATGGCCAAGGTGTTCGCCACCGAGATGGCCTGGAACGTGCTCGATCACGCCATGCAGTGCTTCGGCGCCATGGGCATGACCAAGGAACTGCCGCTGCAGATGATGGCCGCCCAGGTGCGCAACATGCGCATCTATGACGGACCGTCCGAAGTCCACCGCTGGGTCGTGGCCCGCAACGTTTTGGGAGGAAACCGATGATCACTGTCGCTAATGAGGGCTTTGTGGCCGTCGTCGAGATCGACAATCCACCCAACAACCACGTCTCGGTGACCTTGATCCAGGAACTGGCGCAGACGTTCGAGATCCTCGACGAGGACGAGAGCGTCCGGGTAATCTTGCTGTGTTCGACGGGCAAGAACTTCTGCGCCGGGGCCGATTTTTCAGCGCCCCGCGAGGGCCAGCTGGTGGTGGGCGATCTCTATGTCCAGGCCGTGCGCCTGTTCGCCACGAAGAAGCCGATCGTCGCCGCCGTGCAGGGCGCGGCGGTTGGGGCGGGCCTGGGCCTCGCCGTCATGGCTGATTTCCGCGTCGCCGCAACCGACGCCCGGTTCGCCGCCAATTTCGTCAAACTCGCTTTCCACCCCGGTTTTGGCCTGACCCATACCCTCCCCCGCCTGATCGGGACCCAGCGCGCCAGCGTGATGTTCCTGACCGGCCGGAGGATCAAGGCCGACGAGGCGCTTGCCTGGGGCCTGGCGGACGCCGTCACCGAACCGGAAGCCCTGCGCGCAGGGGCCCTGGCCATGGCCACAGAGATCGCCGAGAACGCTCCGCTGGCGGTGCAATCCACCCGCAAGACCATGCGCGGAGACCTGGCCGCCGCAGTCAAGGCGCAGACGGCCCACGAGCAAAAGGAACAGACCTGGCTGCGCGCCACCGAAGACTTCGCAGAAGGCGTCAAGGCGGTGGGCGAACGCCGGCCCGGGAACTTCAAGGGGCGCTGAGTCCGTAGGCCAGCCTCGCTGTGTCGATCCGGGCCAGTTTGGCTTCGAACACTGTCCAGTCGTCATGTTCGTCGATTGCGGCCCAAATGGATTCGACGTCGTCGATCAGCATCTCTTCCGGTTCGGACCTGGAGAACGGCGTGGCGGCCAGCCTTTCCGGCCGGTCGGGCGTGGCGGCCGACAACAGCTTACGGAATGCGGAAAACGCGTCGGCCGCGTAGATCCCGGCGCGGGGACCCTGCATCGCGCGGTCTTCCGAGGCCGGGCCGCAGAACCAGTCGAAGAAGAACGGCTCCCAGCGCAGGGCCTCGCCGCCGGCGGCCAGAGCCTTGAAGGCGGCGTTGACCAGGGCGATGTCGGCGTCCTCACCAGCCGAGGCGACGCCCAGCCGCTCGATCATGGCGGCGGCCAGTTCGCGGGCATAGATTGGCGAGAAGGTATTGAGCGCCGCGACCAGCGCATCCTCGTCCTCGATCAGGCTCAGGCTCCCGGCCAGTTGCTGCAGGTTCCAGAACGCTGCTTCCGGCTGGCGACCGAACGAATAGAGCCCCGAGTGATCGAAATAGGCGGCGGTGAAGTTCGGGTCGTTGTGCGGCAGGAAGCGCCAGGGGCCGTAATCGAAACTCTCGCCGGTGACGTTCATGTTGTCGGTGTTGAGCACGCCATGCACGAACCCGGCGGTCATCCAGCGGGCGGTCATTCGGGCGGTGGCGGCGACGATCCTTTCCAGCATAGCGGCGGGGCCCGCCGCATCGGGGTGATAGGCCTCGATGACATGATCGGTGAGCGTTCGGATGAGCTCCGGTTTTTCGAAATACGCCAGCCGCTGGAAAGTCCCGAACCGCACGTGGCTGTGCTGCAGGCGGACCAGCACCGATGATCGCGTCGGCGAAGGCTCATCACCCCGGTTCAAAGCTTCGCCGGTTTCGATCAGTGAAAAAGCCCGGCTTGTCGGCACGCCCAGCGCTTCCAGCATGGCGGCGGCCAGCACCTCGCGCACCCCGCCCTTTAGCGTCAGCCGCCCGTCGCCGGACCGTGACCATGGCGTCCTGCCCGACCCCTTGGTTCCGAAATCGAGCAGGCGGCCCGTCCCGGCCTCGCGCATCTGGGCGAACAGAAACCCCCGCCCGTCGCCGAGGTCGGCGTTGTAGGTGCGGAACTGGTGGCCGTGATAGCGCATGGCCACCGGCGCCGGTTGTCCCGGCAAGGTTTCGAACCGGGCGAAAGCCGCCAGCCAGTCGTCATCCGTCAGGTTATCAAGGCCAACCGAGACGGCGGCGCGGTCATTGCGGAACCGCATGATCGTTTTCGGGAATTCGGCCGGCGCGACCAGATCATGGAACTCGGTCCCCAGGCCTGCGAACATCGGATCGGGCCGCCAGGCCGCGCCTGCGGGCATCAAGTCCGCCGCCGGCCCGCAAGATAGAGCAATCCTGCGCCGAGAACGCCGGCGAGCGCCGAGCCCAGAATGACAGCGCTCTTGACGGCGTCTTCGTGCGGAAAGGCCAGCACGCCAATGAACAGACTCATGGTGAAGCCCACGCCGCAGAGCACCGCCACCCCGTGGATCTGCGCCCAACTGGCCCCGGCGGGTTTCTCCGCCAGCCCGAAGCGGACCGCCAGCCAGCATACGCCGAAGACGCCGATCTGCTTGCCGATCAAAAGACCGAGGACAACACCAATCGACGTTGGCGCCGCAAGGGGCTGCCAGCCAATAGCGGTTACCGGCACACCGGCGTTGACGAAGGCGAAGAGCGGCAAGACGCCGAAGGCGACCCAGCCCTGAAGGCCGTTTTCCAGCCGGTGCAGCGGCGAGCGCTCGGAGAGGGGCTGTGTCGGCGTGCGGCGGACCGGGATCATCGCCGCGGCGGCGACGCCGGCCATGCTGGCATGGATCCCGGACTTGTAGACAAACCACCACAGGATGGCCGCCAGAACCACGTAGGGCCAGACCTTCACCACATGCAGGCGATTGATCACCAGCATCATGAAGAGCACCAGCCCCGCTCCCGCCAGAGCCGTCAGGTGCAGGCCCTTGCTGTAAAAGAGCGCGATGACCACGATGGCGCCCAGATCGTCCAGGATGGCCAGGGCGGTCACAAAAACCTTCAGCGACACCGGCACGCGCGGTCCCAGAAGCGTCAGGATGCCCAGGGCGAAGGCAACATCCGTGGCGGTCGGGATGCCCCAGCCCCGAAGATCACCGCCAGGAAACAGATTGGCCGTCAGATAGACCAACCCCGGGACAACCATGCCGCCGATCGCGGCCAGCCCCGGCAGCATGCGCCTCGGCCAGGTGGCAAGCTGACCGTCGTAGAGCTCGCGTTTGATCTCAAGGCCGATCAGCAGGAAAAACACTGCCATCAGCCCGTCGTTGACCCACTCGACCAGCCTCGCCGGCGTATTGCCCGCCCGCCAGACGCTGAGCGGCAGGTTGATCAGGTCAATATAGAGCTTGCTCAGCGGGGTGTTGGCCGCAATCAGCGCGATCAGGGCGGCCGCCGCCAGGATCACACCGGCGGACGCTTCGTTTTGCATGAACTGCCGAAGGGCTGAGCGGGGGCGAGGGGTGGGAGTCATCGGCCACCTTATTAGCCCATCTCGCGGGGCAGTCGACCGAAAGCGGTTATGGGCACAGTCAAAGCGTGATTTCGCCGAGCGCCGTTCAGCTAACGCCACTTGTACCAAAACCGCAACACTCAAACCCGAAAAGTAGTTGACGTAACGTCAAGTAAACCTTGTGGAAAGGTGCGAAGCAGCATCAACTCAGCATTCGATGGGCGCATTGTATTTGCACGTCAGGGAAGAACACGTCGACATCAACAAACCTGTCGTACCGGGAGACAACATGCGCTTCAAATACCTGATCAGCGGCAGCGCGTCCGCCTTGATACTGTCCGGCGCGATGGCCGGCGCCTCGTTCGCTCAACCGGCCGATCCGGATGAGCCGGTGACCACAGTCGATTCAATCATGGTTAGCCCGCAGAAACGCGAACAGCGGCTGCAGGACGTGCCGATGGTCGACAATGTCGCCGGCGAACAACTGCTGCAGGACGCCGGTGTCAGGGACATCCGTGAACTGACGATCCTGACCCCGGGTCTGATCGTCACCGCGACCTCGAACGAGACCAGCGTCACCGCCCGCATTCGCGGCGTCGGCACGGTGGGTGATAACCCCGGTCTGGAATCTTCGGTCGGCGTGGTCATCGACGGCGTCTATCGCCCGCGCAACGGCGTCGGCTTCGGCGATCTGGGCGATGTTCAACAGATCGAGGTGCTCAAAGGCCCGCAAGGCACACTGTTCGGAAAGAACACCTCTGCTGGCGTGATCAACATCTTCACCAAGGAGCCCTCGTTCACCAGGTCCTTCGAAGGCGAACTGACGCACGGCAACTTCGCCGCCTGGGGCGCCTCGGCCAACATGAGCGGCCCGATCTCGGGCGAGACCCTGGCTGGCAGCCTCTATCTGGCCGGCCGCAAGCGCGATGGCTTCCTGGATGTCGTGACCCTGGGCGCGAACCGCCCGCGCGATGACAACACCCAGCAGTTCTTTACGGCGCGGGGCCAGATCCTGGCCCTGCCCAATGACAATTTCTCGCTGCGGGTTATCGCCGACCATACCGAGCGCAACGAAAGCTGTTGCGGCGCCGTGCAGCTCTACGTCGGCACCCAGCAGGCCAATACCTCCCTGCCGGCGGGCGATCCTCTTCGGAATAACGGGCGGGGCGTTTCAATCAACCTGGTCAAGCCGGGCTCCATCGACCTGACCAGCACTCCCTTCGACCGGACGGCCTATCTCAATCGTCCGAA
>Ga0114966_10004687_pt1 | contig 11717 bp, 6 predicted proteins | sample M_130207_XF_Meta_FD_87029 | JGI IMG/M metagenome (GOLD analysis project Ga0114966, IMG submission 87029) | Freshwater microbial communities from Lake Montjoie, Canada to study carbon cycling - M_130207_XF_MetaG | ecosystem: Environmental > Aquatic > Freshwater > Lake | place: Lake Montjoie...
CAGAGCTACCTATGGCAACAGTATTAGTAGATTGAATATTATAACCTGCCAATGTTCCTAATGCGACTGAATTAGACCCTTGATTAACGGCTCCAGCCTGTGTACCAATAGCGACTGCTGCGGTTGACTGACTGGATATACCAGCCTGAAGACCTATGGCAATTGAGCTTGCCATCTGTGATGTAGACCCAGCAGAGCTACCAATAGCGATCGCATTTGTAGATTGAATATTATAACCGGCTAATGTTCCTAATGCGACTGAATTAGATCCTTGATTGACGGCTCCAGCCTGTGTTCCAATTGCGATTGCTGCAGTTGACTGATTTACGGCGGCAGCTTGAAGACCTATGGCGATTGAGCTTGCCATCTGTGATGTAGAACCAGCGGAACTACCTATGGCAACAGTATTGGTTGATTGACTGTTATTACCAGCGAGTACACCGATAGCTATTGCGGCAATATTCTGAATATTATAACCAGCTTGTGTTCCAATAGCTATTGAACTAACTCCCTGGCTAATCCGCCCTGCCTGTACTCCTATAGCTATAGCGCTAGCAGATTGAGTACTTTGCCCAGCTTGAAGACCAATGGCGATTGTGCTTACGCCCTGACTACTTTGCCCAGCTTGAAATCCGATAGCTAGAGCATATGTTGATTGTATGCTACTTCCAGCTTGATAACCAATTGCGATTGTACTACTTCCCTGATTCATAAATCCAGCTTGAAATCCCAGAGCTATTGTGTAAGATTCTTGACTAGTGGACCCTGCTTGAGTACCTATTGCGATAGAATTAGCCGCTTGATTCCAATAAGCAGAACCATATCCTATAGCTACAGAATTTACACCTTGAAAATTGGCACCAGCCCAAGATCCTATATGGACGGTTGTTCCTTCTTCAGTCTGCCAATTTTCCGCAAATGAATTCCAATATATATATTGTGAAAATTGAGTACCAGGTTCTACATCAACATAACCACTTCCACCACCTGCAGTTGTATAGCCCACTTCTCCTGTTACTGTATCATAGCTTAATATAGTTTTTCCATCAGTGCCAGAACGACCTCTAATTGGCTTTATATATAAGCTATTAGATACTGTTGTATCTAATGCCGAGCCACTCGCATTTAATACAATAGTATTAAAATGCTGAAGAGTTTGTCCAGCGCGAGCTCCTATTGCTATAGAATATTGACCTTGACCGTTGTTTCCTGCTAAAGCTCCTATAGCTACAGCATTAGTAGATTGATTTACGGCGCCAGCCTGAGCCCCTATGGCAATTGTACTGGCCTGTTGAAATGAAAACCCAGCTTGTAATCCGATAGCTATCGCATTAGTAGATTGATTACCAAAACCTGCCCGTGATCCTATAGCGATACTACTGACTTTCTGTGTGGACCATCCAGCTTGATATCCTATAGCTATTGACCCAGATCCTTGGATAGTGCTACCAGCTTGAAATCCCACAGCGATGGCATTTGTAGCTTGATTAGTAGATCCAGCCGCATATCCTATCGCAATGGCATTTGTACCCTGATTATTTTGTCCAGCATAAGAACCTAAATGTATTTTTGTGCCTGTTTCTGTTAGCCATTGATTAGCATTAACATCCCAATATATATATTGCGAATAGGCATCTCCATTTGTTAAGATTGTACCACCACTGGCGTCACTACTAATTGTATAACCTACTTCATGTGTGATTGAATTATAAGTTAATTGGTACGCAGTATTAACATTTCTAATAGGAGCTACATATAATGCATTATCAAATGCTGTATTTAAGGCCGAGCCACTCGCATTTAATACAATTGTATTAGTAGATTGGTTAAGTTCTCCTGCTCGAGCCCCTATGGCAATAGCATTTTTAGCTTGAAAAGTACTACCCGCTTGAAATCCTATGGCAATTGCCTGTGTAGATTGGTTATTATATCCAGCTTTAGATCCTATGGCAATTGAACTTACTCCCTGATTATTTTGTCCAGCTTGAGATCCTATGGCAATAGCGTTTGTAGATTGAGTACTTTGCCCTGCCTGGATTCCAATTGCGATGGTACTTTGTCCCTGGGCAATTTGTCCAGCTTGAGGTCCTATAGCTATAGCGTTTTTGGATTGACTGCTTTGTCCAGTTTGATATCCTAGAGCTACTGCACCATAATCTTGATTATTTTGACCCGCCTGAGGCCCTAACGCTATAGCTACAGAATTTTGGAGTGTACTTCCAGCTTGATAGCCAAGAGATGTTGCATTAATAGCTATAGCAAATAATGTACTAACATTAATAATATTAGCATTTATAATATTAGTTGAAATTAGATTAGTACTAAATGTACTCGCATTAAGTGTGCTAGCATTAAGTGTGCTTACAGTAATAGTGCTAGCATTAAGTGTGCTCGCATTAAGTGTGCTAGCATTAAGTGTGTTTACATTAATCACAATCGCGTTAAATGTACTAGTATTTAATGTACTAGTATTAAGTGTATTAGTATTAGTTGTACTGGCATTTATCGTACTCACACAAAGTGTGTTCGCCATAAGTGTACTTGCCATAAGTGTACTCGCCATAAGTGTATAAGCATTAAGTGTACTAACATTTATTGTACTGGCATTAAGTGTGCTCGCATTAAGTGTACTAACAAATAATGTACTCGCATTAAGCATACTTACAATAATAGTGCTGGCACCAAGTGTACTCACATTAAGTGTGTTCGCATTAAGTGTACTAACATTAATAGTACTTGCGCCGAGTGTACTTGCGCCGAGTGTGCTTGCCATAAGTGTGCTTGCCATAAGTGTATCAGCATTAAGTGTACTAACATTTATTGTACTAGCATTAAGGGTACTAGCAATAAGAGTACTTATATATACTGTACTGCCATACATTGTATTGACAGTAAGTGAACTTACAATTAAAATAGTAGGATTAAATGTACTAGCAATAAATGTACTAGTTGTAATAATATTTGTAATAATTGTACTAGCATCAATTGTACTAGTCTGTAGGGTACTGGTAGTAAGTGTAGAATTAACAGTTAAATAGTTTGTAATTATAGATGAACCAATAAAACTAGATGTATTTAAAGTACTAACATTAATTGTACTGGCATTAAGTGTACTTACATTAATTGTACTAGTATTAATTGTACTAACATTAATAGTACTAGCATTTAATGTACTAGTATTAATAGTACTGGCAAGAATAGTACTAGCTACAAGTGTATTAATAGTATTAAGTGTACTGACTGTAAGTGTACTAACATTTATTGTACTAGCATTAAGTGTACTGAGATTAAGTATGCCTGTATTTATTGTACTAGCCTCAAGTGTACTAACATTAATTCTAATAGCATTAAGTGTACTAACATTAATTGTGCTAGCGGTAAGAGTAGAATTGACTGTTAAATAATTTGCTAATATTGATGAAGCATATATCGAAGAGGCATTTAAAGTTACTACATTAATACTTGATGCGCTAATACTGGATATATATACATTATCAGATACATTAAGCAAACCATTGCTAGAAGTTAATAATATACGATTAGATGAAACAGGGATATCGTAATTACCTAGAATAAATGTATTGTTAATTGAACTATTAAGATAGGTCCTAATAATTAAAGGGCCGCTTGATATTGGAGTAATACCGTTAGAACTCATCTAGAAACGACTGAGATAGAATTTTTATCAAAAAACGCTTATTATATGAATATAATAGTGTGCCGCAAAATAGATTATTAAATATCCGGACGATTCAACAGAATGCCAGCAGGCGGAGGTTTATTACAACTTGTCGCAACAGGTAAACAAGATTTATTTTTAACGGGTAATCCCCAAATAAGCTTCTTTAAGATGTTATATCGGCGTCATACTAACTTTGCTACAGAATCTCAGCCTATGTATTTTGATGGAACTCCAAATTTTGGCCAACGAGTCACATGTTTAATCCCGCGCCGAGGCGATTTATTAGGGCGAATATATTTGGATATAACATTGCCACAAATTTATGATACGTCTAAAAATCCACTATCATATACAAATTCAATTGGTCACGCATTAATTTCGGAAATTACATTTGAAGTTGGCGAACAAGAGATTGATCGCCAAACTGGAGAGTGGATGGAAATCTGGACGCAAATGACTACACCAGCTGGACAACGCGACGCATTAAGTCAAATGATTGGCCGTCTAGACCAATATACACCTACAAGTTCCGTTTTAATGCCAGGACAAGACGGTCTACGACTTCTTATCCCCCTACAATTCTATTTTTGTAATAATCCAGGCCTATATTTGCCCTTAATAGCCCTACAATACAGCCCTATCCGTATTAATATAACACTAACCCCTCTAAATCAATTATTCTGGACACAGCCTCCACTACCTCCCGCTACTCAGGAAAATTGGAAACCAGTTTGTTTCACAAGTGTTGACTGTACAACGCAAATTGTTAATATGATGCTATGGGGTGAATACGTTTATTTAGATGTTGAGGAACGTCGTATGTTTGTATCGACATCACATGAATATCTTATAGAGCAAGTACAATATACGCCCCCATATTCCATAACGGCACAGCAAACAACGGCTACAATTTCGGTTGAATTCAATCATCCATTAAAAGAATTCTTTTTTGTATGTCAGCGTGATGATATGATAAATCGCAATGAATTGTTTAATTATAGTAGTTTAGCAATTAATGAACAAGCCCCCGCAGATGTGATAAAATATTTAAATCCATTTAATAATCCTGGTTCAAGAACGGATTTGATTGTATCTGCTAAGTTACAATTGGACGGATATGACAGATTTCCAGATAGAGGTCCAATGTATTTTAGATTACAGCAGCCATATGATCATCATTGTTATACTCCGGTCTGGAACTATATATACAATTACTCTTTCGCATTGAAACCAGAAGAAGCACAGCCCACAGGAACAATGAATGCTAGTCGTATTGATAGTATTGTATGGCAAATTCAAATGAATCCGATTTTAAGTAATCCCACATTACCTGCTTGGCAACAAAGAGGTCCATGCCATATAGTTGTTTACGGGCATAATTACAATATATTCCGTGTAATTAACGGTTTTGGCGGATTACTATTTACAATTTAACGGGGTTTTCTATAATTATAACAAATATGAGTCAAATATTATTACTAAAAAGTCACAATAGACAGTAATGGGCGCAAGTGTATCTCAGATTCCATATTGGCTAGATACTAAGAGTAGTAAATCTGACAAGGCTGTAACTGATGGCGGCAATAAAGCAATTTACCTGTCATATGACGTATTCTTAGGTTTATCAGTACTTGGTGGGTTTTTTGGTCTAGACCATTTATATTTACGTTCCCCTTTAACATTTATTGCTAAACTTATTGTAAACATTTTTACATTTGGTACATGGTGGTTATATGACGCAACACAGGCAATATTCAATAGAGATGTTGTAAGAATTTTTGGTCTAGGTGTTCCAGGATTAGGGCCAAAAGGAATTGCGGCAGGCGTATTGGCAAATGATATACCTGATAAAAAACACATGGCCTTTTTTATATATGCTCTGGCACTATTTATGGGCGGTATTTTTGGATTAGATTCATTTATAACGGGAGATAAACTAATGGGATTTATTCGTGTAATATGTTTAATAACATTTATTTTCATACCTGTGGCGATATTCTGGTGGTTATATAAAATCGCAATGTTTTTATTTAAGACAAATGATGTAATTAAACAAAATTCTGAATATTTTGGCGCCCCATATACGGGTTTTAGTTTTAATAGTATGTTTTCATTTATAGATATTCTTTTAGCTCCATTATTTGCCTTTAGGGATACAATACTTGGTACTGCTACTAGTGCGGTATGTACTGCTAAAAAAGTGGCTGATACCGCTGTCACTACAGTTAAAACAGTAGCAACTGAAACGGCCGCAGTGGGGACAGCTATGGGAAAATTATCGACGGCAGCAGAATCATTTCAGTTTAATCCGCCGATCGCTCAACAGGCTTTAGGACAAATACAGGCAATGCCAGCAGCAATGCCATTACCAATGCCAGCATCATCTGGACAAATGATACAAAAGGCAATACCACTATCAGGAGGTGGTATAATAAATGACAGCAGTGTATTGCCATATATGGTAATAGGAACATTTGGATTAATCGCCGTGTCTGGATTAATTTTAACTTACCGTCGTCTTAGACAGAATGGAAAACGGAGACAACGCAATGATGCCCCTCCCGAGCCAGGAGTTCTTCGAGAGTCTGATAAAAAAGAATCCGTCAACGCCACATGATCCTATAATTATAATATCCTTTTCGGCTACTTGGTGTGGACCTTGTAAACGACTAGATAAAAACTTTCTAGTTGGACTAAGTGACAAAATAAAATGGTATAAATGTGATCTAGATGAAAATGATTATACACCAGGGTATTGTGGTGTAAAATCAATTCCAGCATTTTTAGCAATTGTAAATGGCGTTCCTCAACCACTACTTGTATCATCTGATACAATGAAAGTAGCACAATGGATAAAAGGTGGATTTAGACAGCTGGTCATTTGAAGGCAGATATGCCTAAAGCTGGTCAAAATAGGTTATGAGTTAGACCTATAATGTTCATCGGTCTAAACGTAATGTACGACGTTGAATATTATCACATATATCTAAATAATCTTTACTATACCATATATATGATAAATACAATACGAGTGGATATACATTACCATGTATTAAATTATTTACAACATATTTAATCAATAAAGGTGTAGAGATAGTTTGAAACACTTGTCGCATATACGGATATTTAACATATTGTTTCTCACAATTAAGACCTTTCCCTACTAGTATGTAATATATTAGCATCCATATTGATGGACGTAAAACATGATAGTATTTTATATTACGTTTATTACGTAATATAACATACCCCCATCCTAACATTGGTAAATAATGTGCAATAATATCTAATAATACAAAGGTATGTACTTTTTTAATTTTATTCTTTTCCATGAGTCGTAATTTCGCATTATCAGTCGCTCCAAATTGAAACGCATTCCATGTAGTAATAGAATTAACAAACATACATTCTGGTGATATATTAAGTATTGGTTGTAACATGGATAATATTAAATTCCATGTAGTATATTGTTGAGTATGTTTATTAGAGGCCATTGCCAATATACATATAATATCAAGATATATATGTATCATTAAATATATAATATATAATATTAGCACAATAGGTTTTATGATCTGGATATTGAGAGTATTTATGCGATGTTGTATATGATCTAATGTATCTGATGATACAATAAAAGGTGTCTTCAAATTTTAGATTTCGCTAAATGTTGTATTATATCGTGTCACATATAAAATAGTTGGACGTTTAGATTGTAGTCTAGTAAGGCGTTTGGATAGTGGTGGTAGTGGTGGTGGTGGTGGTGGTAGTGGTGGTGGTGGTGGTGGTGGTGGTGGATTATATGGTATTACAGGCTGACGTTTAGTATAATTTAATAAAATAATAGATGTTATTTTTATTGATTGGCATTGACCCATTACTAATATATTATAATTTAAATAAAATAACACAACAATTTTTTATGCTCTGGGTATTGAATGCATTTATGTGGTGACATAATTGTTCTTAAATATGAGCATGGTGTACACTTATGTGTATTTTTCTTTAATTCAGAAATAAAGAAATCAACAAAATGACCAGTTGTTCGTTGACGTTCAGGATGCCACTGAACTCCGTAAATTGGATAATGTTTAGCTTCAATCGCCGCCACATATTCCTTACCGTTATTCGCTACACTTGTAGCAATTATATTATAAAAACGTCTTAAATGATCATTGGCTGTAAAATCATTTGGTGAAATACCAAAATCATGATTATTATTACACGACTTATTGTTTTCTAAGTAGTGTAAATATCGCGAAGGGAATGATTTAAACATACGCGATTCGTGATCTGTAATGCGTAGCGGATACAATCCATGGGCATTATATTGATTTAGCTTGTTAAAGTTTCCAATTAAAAACAGTAATAATTCAAATCCAAAACATGTACCCCAAATAGGGAAGTACTCATTTTGCTGTAAGGATAACTCGATAAACTGCGTAACAGTGGCTATAAAGGTTTTATTTTTCATAATGAAGGTTGTTTCGCCCCCAGGAATTAGTAAGCCATTTATCATGTTAAAATACATTTGGTAGTCAGTAGTATCATATGGTATAGGAATAACATGGACTCCGCGTTCTTCAAACCAGTCCACATACGCTTTCATAATGTGAGATGTGCCATACTTTGATTTCTTTAAATGGGGTATTGTTATAATACCGACACAGAGTGACTTGATAATTTTACGTGTTTTGTGCCGTACAGTACTCATTATTATTATATGGATAAATTTAGTTGGAAAACAATAATCTACCACGACCTTCGCGGACATCATATACATTCCAACCTTCTGTAAATACGCGGAATTCCGCCCGTCTTTGTCCCAATAGGTTATTTTTCCTTATATTTGCCAGTTCTATATATAAGGTCGGTCTATCCGCGGTTGTAAAATTAATAGTACCTTCTGGTTGCCTCGGTGCAGGATAAATAACACCATAATTCGCACCAGTAGTCCATTTCATTTCTCCGATTTGTAGACCGCTTGCTTTTTCATCTTTCACTAACTGGCATATATGTTGCCATAGGAGAGGTTCGTGAAGATTTTCACGATCCCTTCCAGCGATAACGAGTTTCATATTATAGTATCCTGCGCCTCTCGGCAAAGTATAGGGTTGCGTCGCCGTCGGTGGATTAGTATCAAAGTAATCATTGTTGAAGTCATCTAGCCGATTTTTATCGAGATTGTCCTGCGTTCTAAAAAACCAGGATATTTTCTCAGTTGGATGTCGTCCATCTAGGCGACGTGTTACTGCCGCAGTGCCGCCCTTATCCAGTGGAATATAGTCTAGTTCGCCGAATGTAAAATTATTTTCAAATTGCCGTCTAAAAGGAATCTGAATAACGGTGCTACGTAGCTCTTCTTGTAAGCGAGGTGGAAGATACTGCTGAATAGTTGATAATAGAATAGTAGGCTGTCCAATTTTAGAAAGTGGAAGTGGTACAAAAGTCTTTAAATCCCCTTCGGTAGTTTCGTATTTAAATTCTGCAGTATTCCAGGGATAGAATGTTGGGTTAATCTTATTAAGTGTAATATCACTACAAACGATAAGGTCTTCTATATTGCGAAGTGTTGCCTTGATGCGAAATTTCTGCCACGCCATGGCCACGAGGGGAAATCCGCTGTCACCAGGGCATTGTAAACCAGGTAGCGGCAGTTTAACTCTCAGATGTCCAGGAGTTGCCCTAAGCTGAATGCCGCGCTCAACTGAATTGGGATTATTAAGGCCGCCGAGGGTTTGTTGTAGAAAGCTACTTGTATAAGAGCCCTCTGATACCTGTTTGGCTAATAGACCATCGCCGCTCCATTCCTGAATTAGAAACTGATCCTGATAGAATTGTATTTTCTCAAAGAGGAAATATCCAATATAATTGACATAACCATACGAATGATCACCATTCACGCTAGTAATTGGATACATACCATTAACAATTGAAGGGGGATATAGAGGTGATATATTTGTCACAGGAAGTAGTGGTAACGGTGGAAGCCATGTAGGTAAATCAATTTCAAATGCGCATTCGGTCATAATATCCCCATAGGGGTCTATTTCAACTTCAAATGAATTACCCCAGGTTACTGCATTAAGTGGTACAAAGGTTTTACGTTCGGCCAAGTGATGTGCGGATGAATTATAACTGGCATCATAGGGAAATGTACTGTCTTTAGAGTCTTTTAGAAAGTATGTATCTTTATTGCCGCGGGCAACGAGTTCAAAAAGGGCACCTTGGCCACTTGAAGCTGATATAGGGGCGGCCATTCTATAAGATAGATCTATGATTATTTTTAGACTGACAATTATATGAAATTTGATAATGCGGACTTATAAATTAAAAGATGAATCTGAGAATGGCTAATCTAGTTATTGTAGAATCTCCAGCAAAATGTCAAAAAATCCAAGGCTTTCTAGGAGCAGGGTGGCGTGTAATTGCGTCAATGGGTCATATTCGCGCATTAGAGGAAAGCATTGACGCAATTGGTATTGATAGGGATTTTGAGGCAAAATATCAGTTTCTAAAAGATAAAGGAAAAACAATTAAACAACTAAAAGAAGCCGCAGTAGAGGCAACAACCGTATATTTGGCTTCAGACGACGATCGTGAGGGCGAAGCAATTTCATATGCGGTATGTCTTCTACTCAAATTAAATCCTAAAACATGTAAAAGGGCTGTATTTCACGAAATTACAAAGAAGGCGGTTATTTCGGCAATTGAATCACCGCGTCACTTAGACATGCGGCGGGTAAATGCCCAGCAATCCCGTGCGATTCTAGACATGATGATTGGATTTACTATGAGTCCTCTTCTCTGGCGCTATGTAGCCCCATCACTATCAGCAGGGCGTTGTCAAACTCCAGCTCTTCGTCTTGTAGTAGAACGCGAAGACCAAATCGTTAATTTTAAAGCATCATCCAGTTGGTCCATATCAGCCAACTGGATAACCTCTGAGGGTTTTAAATTTAATTCGCGCATGAATGATGAGTTGGAAGATGAGGAATCCGCAGTGAATTATATGGAAATTATCCATCAAACCGCAGATGGCACCATTATCTCAAATGATGTACGACCATGGACTCAATCCGCGCCAGAACCTCTTATCACAAGTACGCTTCAGCAACAAGCCAGCGCACAGTTTAGTATCAATCCAAAAGATACAATGAAAATAGCGCAGCGTTTGTATGAGGCGGGTCATATTACGTATATGCGAACGGATAAGGCAGTTATATCAGAGGAGGCCAAAGCAGAGGCAAAACAATGGGTACTAGAGAATTATGGCGAGGAATTTGTTGCTCAAACACAAGAAGAAAAACAGGAGGAATCGCCGCCCCCTTCAAGCTGGAAAGCAACAAAGAAGAAACCCAAAGTGGCAACTCAAGTAACAGCCGAAGTAAAAGAAGTAACTGAAGTAAAAGCTCAGGAGGCGCATGAGGCTATTCGTCCAACGCATATGGAGTTTACAGCATTACCAGAGGGGACAGCATGGTCCCATTATGATAGAAAAGTCTACAATCTTATTTGGCAGCGTACGATTCAGTCAGTAATGGCACCCGCTCATGGCGAGACCTGTAAAGTTAGGACACAGATTCTAGATGACGCAGATTTTACATGGCTGTCTCAGTGGAAGCATACAGTATTTGAGGGATGGCGTCGAGCAGGTAAAGTAGCACAGATTGATGATAATGAAAACACTGATGATAACGAAGATTCAAAAGAGGAGGCATGGGCTAACGCAATAAAGCTTAGACCTAACGAGCTAGGAGATAAAGTTCAGTGGCAGACTATGAAAGCCGAGCCAAAAGAGACAAAGGCGCAGGGTCGATATACTGAGGCAATGTTGGTGAGGGAGCTTGAAAGATATAGTATTGGGCGTCCATCGACGTTCGCGTCGCTCATTGCCACAATTCAGGATAAGAGCTATGTAGAGACGAAAAATATTCCCGCCAAGGAAGTCACTGTAAAGGAGTATAGTTTGAAACCGCAACAATGGCCTTCGACGATAAAAGAGTTAAAGAAGAAAGTGGGTGCGGAGAAAAAC
>Ga0114966_10004688_pt1 | contig 11716 bp, 7 predicted proteins | sample M_130207_XF_Meta_FD_87029 | JGI IMG/M metagenome (GOLD analysis project Ga0114966, IMG submission 87029) | Freshwater microbial communities from Lake Montjoie, Canada to study carbon cycling - M_130207_XF_MetaG | ecosystem: Environmental > Aquatic > Freshwater > Lake | place: Lake Montjoie...
CGGCTGCACCCGTTGGTTAATGTCGGCTACCAAGAGGTTTTTGACGTACTCGGTGGCGAACGAAACTTGGGAGTAGCGCTTAACGTTTTCTACAGCGAAAATGTTGCGGGGTATTTTCGCACCGTGCGCGACTTCGAAAATACCACGAGCCAGCCGGCTTACCTTTGGGATTACGGCACGCAAGATGCATTTAACAATCGGAAGCAGGGCAGCATTAACGTGAAGGCGGATTACCGCCTATCGGCGCAGACCAAGCTCACTTTCAATGTCATCTATAATGACGCGAATGAGCCCTATAACCGCATTTATGGGACGCGAGCGTTTACGAACCAGACGGCACCAAACGCGAGCACCTCGGGAGTTGTGCCCGGGTATTCGGATCGCGTGACGACCGTCAGATCGGTGGCGGCATCAGTCATTGATGTGTCAGAAACGATGTACAGTTTTTATAATCGCACGCGGCAATTTGATCTCGGAGCTGAGCATATTCTAAGCGGCTTTGAAATCGATTATAACGCGAATTACAGTCAGACGCATAACAACCTCGGATCGGGCAAAGGCGGTACGTTAACCAATCGGATCACCGGCACGGGCTGGATTCTGGATCGAAGTAAATCTGACCTCTACCCGAGTTTCTTGCCGAATGGCGGTCTCGATTTCACGAATCCCGCCAACTATCGCCCGACGGGTTTCATGGTGACGCGCAATAACGATCGCGACGTGGAGATCAAGAACGTGCGGGCCAATGCCCGGTACAAGTTGCCTTCGGATTTTAGTGCATTCTTGAAAGTGGGTGGTGATTGGCGCGAGCAGATGGCGAAGGTGGTCGGTCGCGATCGGCGCTGGGCTTATACGGGAACGACCGCCCTCGCGGCGGAACCGGCCATCGTGACGTGGGACACCGTCAAGCTCGGCCGGCACATTCCCTCGTGGGAGACGGCGGCGTTGATTAAAGCCGAGGTGCCGGTAACTCCGACGGTTTGGAGCGAGGATCTTTATTTCAGGGAAACCACCAGGTACACGGGTACCAACGCGGTGACCGAGGCGGTGACCGCCGGCTACCTGCTGGGCCAGGCGAAAGTAGGTCAGACTGGCTTATTGGCGGGTGTCCGTACGGAAAAAACGGATACCTCCAGTTGGGGCTGGGTGAGGGCGCGCACGGCGAGCACGGCCGCGCAGCAGACGGCTGATCCAGCGGGCGCGGCGACGCGCGATTATGCGAATACGCGACGCGAGTTGGCGGGAAGCTACACGAAGGCCTTTCCGAGCGCGCATCTCACGCAGGAGATCACACCCAATGTGAAGGCCCGCTTAAGCTGGTCGACGAGCTTCGGGCGTCCCGCGATGACCAATGCCTTGCCCAATGAAACGGCCAACGAGACGGCGCAGACGCTGACGATCAATAATCCAAGTCTTAAGCCGCAGATGGCAAAAAACTGGGACGCGACGCTCGACTATTACTTCGAGCCGGTGGGGAATTTCTCGATTGGCTGGTTCCATAAAGAGATCACGGATTACTTGGTGAGCGGTCAGATTACCGGGGTGATCCCGAGCGGCGTGAACAACGGCTACAATGGTGAATACGCCAACTTCACGGCACTGAGCACGCTGAATGCGGGCACAGCCTTCGTGCAGGGATGGGAGCTGAGCTATCAGCAGCAGTTCACGTGGTTGCCCGGAATGCTCAAGGGGCTGAGCTTTGCCGGTAACTACACAATCCTTGACACGCATGGAAAGTTCACGGGCACGACGCTGCTGACCTCGGGGCAGGTCGCTAATTTTATTCCAAAGACGGGCAACGTGAGCGTCGCGTGGCGTTTTCGCAGCTTCAATTCCCGCGTGCTCGTGAACTACACGAGTGACTATACGACCGCTTACACCGCCACCACGCTGGGTCGGAATTTATTCCAGTTTGCGCGGACGACGGTCAACCTGGGCTTCGGCTATCAACTCACCCCGCGGGTAGGCCTGAACCTGGATGTTTCCAATCTCTTCAACGAACCCATCGCGAATTATCGCGGCGTCACCGATCAGATGCAGCGCACGGTAATCACCGGAACCACCGTCAACCTCGGTGTCAGCGGGCGCTTTTGATTTTCACTAGTATGGGGATATTTTTTGTTAGCGTGACGCCGCCGGCGACGGCGCAGCGGGCAGTCGTTCGAACGTTCCAAGTTAATTTAATATGAAATACACCCTCGTGCTCCGCTCGCTCGGAATTGTCACAACGATGCTCATGCCACGGTTCGGGCTCGCCGCTGAATCTACCGATGTGATGCCGCGTCTCGCGCATCACAATCCGGGAGCGCTGGCTGATCTCGGCGTGGGGCTCTGGGCGTGGCCATTGCCCATGGATTATAACGGCGACGGGCTGATGGACCTCGTGGTGGTTTGCACAGACAAACCTTCGAACGGCACGTGGTTTTTTGAGAACAGCGGTCAGGTCGACTCGCAGTTAAAACTGCCGATTTTCAAGCCCGCGGTGCTAATTGGAAAATCCGCGCCATCCGTGGGGATCGCCTACATTAATGGCGCTCCGGTGGTGACGGCGACGGCTTCGGCCAAGCGAGGTGACATCTATGATTTCAAGGGCAACGTCTTCCCTGATTTCGTGAAGTCTCAGTTTAATCAGCCGGTGAAAATTCCCGTGCCGGAGAAAATTCACACGGAGGCCGGGAACATCCGGCAGAATCAATGGAAGTTCGTCGATTACGACGGTGACGGCGCCCTCGATGTGACCGTGGGCATTGATTTTTGGGGTGACTTTGGTCCTCTCAATGGCGGCGAAGGTGCGTTTAACGCGCAAGGTGAATGGACGCGGGGCAAGTTGCGCGGCTATGTGTATTTGCTCCGCAACAAGGGAACGACGGCGAACCCGATCTACGCGCCGCCGGTGCGGCTGCAGGCTGGCGGCAAGGACATCGACCCTTACGGGATGCCCTCGCCCATGTGGGGTGATTTCCGCGGCACAGGGAAGCTTGATCTGATCTGCGGCGAGTTTCGTGACGGGTTTACTTATTATGAAAATGTCGGCACGCGCACGCAGCCCGTTTACGCGATCGGCCGCCAGCTCAGCAGCGCTGGTCTACCGATCAAGATGGACTTGTGCATGATCACCCCGACGGCGGTTGATTTTGATGGTGATGGCGATCTTGATCTGGTGGTCGGGGATGAAGACGGTCGGGTGGCTTTCATCGAAAATACGGGCAAGGTGCTTGGCGGTATGCCGCAGTTTTTGCCGCCACGTTATTTCCGGCAATTTGCCGCCGACGTGAAGTTTGGCGCCCTCGCCACGCCGTATGCGATCGATTGGGACGGCGACGGAGACGAGGATATAATCAGCGGGAATAGTGCCGGCTATATTGCGTTCATCGAGAATCTGGGTGGTGAGCCGACGCGCTGGGCGCCACCGCGCTACCTCAGCGCCGGAGGTAAGTTGATTCGCGAGCAAGCGGGTTTTAATGGATCGATCCAAGGTCCCGCTGAAGCGAAGTGGGGCTACTCCGTGTTGAGCGTCGCCGATTGGGATGGCGACGGATTGCCCGACATCATGACGAATGGCATCTGGGGAAAAATTATTTGGTATAAAAACATCGGCACTCGCACCGCGCCGCGACTTGCCGCTGGGCAACCCGTCGAACTTACCCTACCAGCGGGCGTGCTGACGCCAGCGCTCGCGGGAAATTGGTGGAAACCGCAAGGGAGAGAACTAAGCACGCAATGGCGGACGACTCCGCAGATGATCGATTGGAACGGGGATGGGCTGACGGACCTCCTGATGGCGGATCCGGATGGTTACCTCGCACTTTACGAACGCCAGCGATTGGCTGACGGGACGTTAGCGCTCGGGGCCGCCCAACGCATTTTTTGGAGTGAAGGCGCGAGCGTTTTTGACAGTAACGGCAAACCGCAAAATCAGCAGTCGGGCCTGCTGCGCCTCAACGACGGCATCTACGGCCGGCGCGGTCGACGCACCTTTTGCACGGTCGATTGGGACGGTGACGGCAAGGTGGATATTTTGATGAATAGTAATCCCAACGTTAATTTTTTTCGTAATCTTGGGAAAAATGCGGCGGGGCAATGGGCCTTTCGCGATGAAGGACCGGTGAGTACCCACGTCCTGGCGGGCCACGCCACCAAGCCCACCTATTTTGCCACCACCCAGCAGCTCCTGATTGGGGCTGAGGATGGTTTTTTCTATCAAGTGAAACGCCCAAGCGTTAAAAAATAATCGGTCATCGGGTCTATCCCTCATCGTTCTTTTGAATTTCGATCGAAACGAGCGTTGGGGTTCTTTCCCCGTTGCGAATTCCTCTATGTCGTTTGCTCCTCCCTATCGTCCCAGCGGAATTTACTCCGCTCAATGGATTCCTACTGATGCCTCCGGTCAGCTTGACCGCGCCGGCCTCGCCGCGCATATCGCCTTTGAAAGGCGGGCGGGAATTAGCGGTATCCTCGGCCTCGGCAGCACGGGTGAGTTCCCCCATTTCTCGCTCCGTGAACGGGAAAACGCTCTGGTGGCAGTAGCCGAGTGCGCGGCTCCGCTGCCGGTGATCGCCAACATCACAGACATTCAGGCGAGGACTGCGATTGCGCTGGGCCGTCTCGCCAAAACGCTCGGTTTGCCAGCCGTGGCTTTGATGCCACCCATTTTCTTTCCGATGGCGCAGCGCGACATCCTCGCTTATTTCCTGCATGTGGCGGAGGCGGTCGACCTGCCGGTCATGCTCTACAATTTCCCCGAACTCTGTGGCAAACGTCTCGACCTCGAGACGATCGCGGAATTTGCCGATCGCGCGCCGATGTGCGCGATTAAGCAAAGTGGCGGCGAGTTCGCTTATCACCGCGACCTGATCGCATTGGGCCGTGAGAAAAACTTCGTCGTTATGTCCGGTTCAGATACTCGGCTGACAGAAGTTTTCGCACTCGGTGCGGCGGGATGTACGGGTGGGCTGGTTAATATTGTGCCGGAGCTGATGGTGGACATCCACCGTTGCTCAGTGGCGGGTCGTGCCGCCGATGCGGCCGTTTCCGCGGCGCGCATGGTGGAACTTGGAGTGGTGATTGATCAGCTCGCATTTCCGCCCAATGTCGCGGCGGGCCTGGCGGCGCGGGGCTTCGCTCCGGGCGTATCGAAATCAATCCTCTCGCCAAAATCGCAGGCACTTTCGGTTAAGATTGAAGCCGAGCTGCGGGCACTTTTTGAGCAATGGGGGCTCGCTCTCGGTCCCGTGATCAGCTGAAATCAAAATCGCGGCGGGGGACGGAGATCCGATGGACATCTTTCGTTTAACCTGCAGAAATTTCACCATGCCCCCTCCCACCACCGCTCTTCGCTATGCTTGGTTTGTGGTTGCGCTGCTCTTTCCGGTGGCGCTGCTGAATTATCTCGATCGGCAGATGCTCGCGACGATGAAGGCCTCGATGGTCGGCGATATTCCGACCATCGCGAACAAGGCGGATTGGGGATTAGTGCTGGGGTGTTTCAAGTGGACCTACGCTTTTTTGAGCCCGTTTGCGGGATACGTGGCCGACCGGTTGGGACGCCGTTATGTGATCGTCGCGAGTTTATTTGTCTGGTCGCTGGTGACGTGGTGGACCGGGCATGTGACATCCTTTAACGAACTGATCACGGCGCGTGCACTGATGGGCGTGAGCGAGGCGTTTTATATTCCGGCGGCCTTGGCGTTGATTGCCGACTTTCATCCGAGCGCGACGCGGTCGCGGGCCGTCGGCGTGCATCAGACGGGTATCTATATGGGGCAGATGCTCGGAGGGTTTGCGGGTTACGTGGCGGATTCGTCCGACTTTGGGTGGCGGTGGGCCTTTTCGACGTGTGGCATGATCGGGGTGATTTACGCGCTGCCGCTGCTCGCATTGTTGCGCAACCCGGCGACGGTCGCGATCTCAGCCGCCGAGGCAAGTGAGCGGACCGAAAAGGGCGGAGTGATTCGCGGACTGCTGACGAACCGTAATTTTCTTTTGCTCGTGCTTTACTTCACGCTCCCCGCGATTGCGGGCTGGGTCGTGCGGGATTGGATGCCCGAAATTCTCCGCGAGAAGTTTAACTTGGGTCAGGGCAAGGCAGGGTTGAGCGCGATTCTGTACGTGCAACTGGCCTCCTTGGTCGGCGTAGTGATCGGAGGTACGTTGGCGGATCGTTGGATGCAGCGCACCTCGCGCGGGCGCATTTATGCGAGCGCCATCGGAATGGCGTTATTCTTGCCCGCTCTCTTTGGCGTGGGTAACGCTGATACGTTAACCATTGCCATTTTGGGATTGATCATCTTCGGCCTCGGCTGGGGCTTCTTTGACTGTAATAATATGCCGATTCTTTGTCAGATCGTGCGACCGGAACTGCGCGCCACGGGTTATGGCGTGATGAATCTTGTGAGTATCAGTTGCGGCGGTTTCGGTGACTGGGCGTTCGGTGCTCTGCGGGATCGCCACGTGCCGCTCAATTTGATTTTTGGCACGTTTGCCGGTATCGCCCTGTTCTCCATTTTCATTGTGATGCTGATCAATCCGCAGGAAGAAAAGTCTCCGGCGCTCAAGCCGGATTCAGCTTAAATTTACCACCGCACGCCCCGCGATCGCGTCATCGATCAATTTTTTACCCATATGAAAACTCACCACTCCCGATTCCGCCGCCTTGGCGCTGGGCTCGCTCTCGCCGGTATTTTGACCGCTCGCGCCGCCACTTCGCCGGCCCTCATCACGCACGAGTTTATCTACGAAAAAGCGTCCTATCCCTCGTGCCACGCTTCGACGATTGTGGAGACGGCTCAGGGTGGCCTCGTCGCGGCGTGGTTTGGCGGAACGGCGGAAAAAAATCCAGATGTCGGCATCTGGGTTTCGCACTACGATGCATCGAAGCGGGCTTGGACGGCCAGCGTTGAAGTGGCTAACGGCGTGCAAGCGGCGGGTAAGCGGCAGCCGACCTGGAACCCGGTTCTCTTTCAGCCGAAGGGGCCGACCCCGCTGATGCTTTTTTACAAAGTTGGTCCTACCCCGCAAACATGGTGGGGGGAGCTCCGCACCTCGACGGACGGAGGCAAGACGTGGGGCGCCGCTCGCCGGTTGCCTGATGGCATTTTTGGTCCGATTAAAAATAAACCCGTCCAGCTCGCGGACGGCACGATTCTTTCGCCAACGAGCGATGAGACTGACGAGCGGCCCAGCAAGTGGCGTGTGTATTTTGAGCGTAGCAGTGACGGTGGCGCGACGTGGGCGAAGACGCCGTTCTTCAACGATGGCGTCGCGGTCGGGGCGATTCAGCCCAGCATTTTGTTTCATGATCGTCTGGGTGGCGAGAAACTCCAAGCCGTCGGCCGGACGCGCCAGGGCAAGGTGTTTACGATTTCGTCGAACGACTCCGGTCGGACTTGGGGGACGATGGCGTTGATTGATGGTTTGCCTAATCCGAATTCAGGCACGGACGCGGTCACGCTCAAGGATGGCCGGCATCTGATCGTTTATAATCCGGTGACCCGCGGGCGCACTCCGCTGAAAGTGGCGATCTCCCGTGACGGCCGCGAGTGGCAGGACGTGGTCACGCTCGAGGATGAGCCGGGCGAGTATTCCTATCCGGCGATCGTACAGACGAGTGATGGGCGGGTGCATATTACCTACACGTGGAAACGACAACGCGTGCGCCACGCGGTCCTTGATGCGGTTAAGTTGGTTTCTGCTAAACACTAGGGCGGTGCCGGTTGGCTCGCTCAGGTATGTTCCGCTTATCGGTGGCCATGGTTTTGCCTTTCGCTGCGTGCGGGCTGCGGGCGGTGCCACTTGAGCGTCAGATCACGCACGCCCCTTACGGCCATGTGCTGACCAATATCAACGTGTGGTCGCCGGACAGTCGGTGGATTATTTACGATGTGCGATCGGCCGATACGGTTTTTTCGGGTACGCGGATTGAGCAAGTCGAGGTCGCGACGGGGAAAACTGAGGTGATTTATCAATCAAAGAACGGGGCGGCTTGCGGGGTGGTGACGTATCACCCGCACGATTCGAAAGTGGTATTTATTCTTGGTCCGGAGCGGCCCACGGCGGAGTGGAGTTATGGCACAACGCGTCGTCGTGGTGTCACGGTCGATGTGCGCCCGCGCGGTGCCGCCAAACCGCTTGATGCGATGAACTACGCCCCGCCGTTCACGCCCGGTGCGCTGCGCGGAGGTTCGCACGTACACGTCTTCAGTCCCGATGGTGGGTGGGTGAGCAACACCTATGAAGACGAAGTCCTCGCGCGACTCGGGCCGGAGAGCGGTGAGGACGGCGATCGCGATTTTAATCAGCGGAACGTTGCGGTTTCAGTGCCCGCGCCGCGCGCTGATGGTGTCGGCGTCGCCCGTGGGCATCCGCGCAGCCACGACGGCGAATTTTTTTCTGTGGTGGTCACGCACACGGTGAATCAGCCACGTCCCGGGTCCGACGAGATTAATCGGGCCTACGAGGAGGGCTGGCTGGTCGGCGGTGACGGTCGTCGTAGTTTGGCTTTCTTGGGCAACGTCATCGCGCGGGATGGCCGGGAGCACGCGGAGGTGTTCATCGCGGATCTTCCTAAAGACCTTACGACGGCGGGCGGAAAGCCCCTTGAAGGCACGTTGACCCGCCGCCCCGCGCCCCCCGCGGGCGTCGTGCAACGACGACTGACGTTCACCGAGGAACGTCGATTTCGGGGAGCGGCGACGACGCCACGCCACTGGGTGCGCGCCTCGCCGGACGGTGGCCAGATTGCCTTTCTGATGAAGGACGATAGCGGAGTCGTGCAGCTGTGGACGATCGCCCCCGCGGGGGGCGCGCCCCGTCAGGTCACGCGCGAGAATACGGGGATAACCTCGGCGTTTACGTGGAGCCCGGACGGCAGATGGTTGGCGCACATGCGGGATAATCAGGTGTTTTTAACCGAGCTCGCGAATGGCCGGGCCGTGGCCTTGACGCCCCGGAGCCCGGACGGCGCCGCACCGCTCCCGTTAGCCTGCGTATTTTCCCCTGACGGACGCTCCCTCGCGTTTATGAGGAACGTTCGCGGCGAGGAAGGTAGTTTCTCCCAAATTTTTGTCGTTGCCGTCCCCTTGTTATGAAATTTGCCCACAGATCTCTTATTGGCCGTTTCGCGAGTAGCGGAATCTTGTTGGTTGTCATCTCCCTAGATCGCCCGACGATCGCGCAAACCATCGAAGAGATTCCCCTTCGTTTACCTCTGCCGGCGAGCACGCGCCCGACGACAGAGGAAGTCGTTTATCGGCACACGAATCTCGACGAGCGGGGGTTTAATCGCTCCGTGCGGAGCGTGAGTGTGCCGACGGTGACGGTTTATCATCCAGCGAAAGTGGGTTACCGCGGGGCGGCGTTCATTATGTGTCCAGGAGGTGGCTACAGTGGGATCGCGATCGACATTGAGGGTCATGCCATCGCGCGGTATTTTTCGGCGCGGGGCATCACCGTTGCGGTGTTGAAGTACCGCTTGCCAGATGGAGAGAAAACGCCGGACGGTCTGCCGCCCAGCCAGCAGGACGCATTGGCGGCGGTGCGTCTGCTGCGCGGACGGGCGGGCGAGTGGTCGCTCAATCCGGCGCGCATCGGGATCGCGGGTGGCTCGGCCGGTGGGCATCTGGCTGGGAGCGTCGGGGTATTGGGCGATGCCGCGGATGGCTCGCGACCGGATTTTGTGTGCCTCCTTTACCCCGTCGTTTGCATGGAAGGACCCCACGCCCACAAGGGCTCGCGGACCAACCTGCTGGGTGCGAATCCCCCACCGCTGCGCATGGCCGAATATTCACTTGAACGCCGGGCGCGGCGGGGAATGCCTCCGTATTTTTTCGTCCACGCCAACAACGATAAAGGCGTACCGAAGGAGAATAGTGAGGTGTTTGCCGCGGCGCTGAAAACGTACAGCGTACCTGCGGAAGTGCTGATCGTGGAAACTGGCGGTCACGGCTTCGGGCTCGGCCGAGATGCCGAATCGGGACGCTGGAAAGAAGCGTTTTTAACTTGGTTGGAACAATTGCCGTGATGGGACCCCGCGGCGCGCACGGCGTTGTCGCCACGGCGCAGGCCGCTGGACACCTTCTGAAGCCGCGAGCGCCAGTTCATGTTGTTGGACCCACGGACGGAAGTTCGCGGCTGAGCGGCGAGCGGTGAAGCCGTTTTAACACCCGGCTGATGGGCGCTTATTTTGCGCGACATATATTTTGCGCGAACGTTTAGTAATCGGCACCGCTGAGGCTGCGCTCGACGGAGCGTTGCCATGCGGTGAGGTCGGTTTGCAGGCGTTTCACGATCTCGGGGTTTTGCGCGGCGATGTCCCGCGTTTCCTTCGGATCGATGCTGAGGTCGAAAAGCTCGGTGGTAGGCGGCCCTTTGCGGCCTTGGCCGGTAACGAGTTTGTAGCGATTTTCGGTCCAAGCGGCGTGACCGCCGAAGTCCTTCGTTTTGGCGATGGGATGTTTGAAATTATTGAAGAGAATGTTGGCCTGTTTGGTGGTGGGAGTGGTGCCGCGGGAAAGATCCTCGGCGACCCAGCGCGCATTTTTGTTTTCACCCTGCGAATTATAACGCCAGAAGCCGATCGGGGTAGGGCGCGCCAGCATTGTGCCGGCGTCGATCAGCGGGCGCAGGCTGATACCGTCAAGGGGGCGCGCGGGCGAGGGGTGCTTGAGTCCGAGGAAGTCGAGCACGGTCGGTAAGATATCCGAAGTGACGCAGGCGACGTTCGAAGTACGGGGAGCTGTAATTACGGCCGGCCATTCGATGATGGCAGGCACGCGGAGACCGCCCTCGTAAACTTCGCCCTTGCGCCCCCGCCAGCCGCCGTTGAACGAATCGGCTTCGTCGGCGATGGGGATGCCATTGTCGGAATTGAACCAAAGCAGAGTTTGGTCGGCGACGCCGAGGCGCCGTAGTTCGGCGCGAAAGGTACCGATCGCCCGATCCATCGCGGTAATTTCGGCAAAGCGAGCGCGCATTTCTTCTTTGGGGACGCGCGGGTAGAGGGCGAGATCCGCCGGTGTACCCGAGTAGGGCCCGTGGGGCGATCCGAACCAAACCACGAGGAAAAACGGTTTGTTTTCGGCGCGGACTTTGCGGGCGAAGCTGAGGGCCTCCGCGACAACCACCTCGGAGCTCTCGCCTCGGAAGATTTCGGGCGGGGCCCCGTTGCGGCTGAGGGGAGGATTCATTTCGAAGAAGTTGTCATGCGAGAGATACTCGTCGAAACCGAGGCGATGAGGGTTGAGTGGGGAGTCTTTCTTAACGGCGCCGAGGTGCCATTTGCCGAAATGGCCCGTGCGGTAACCGGCGGTTTTCAAGATTTGCGCGAGGGTGATTTCCTCTGGGCGGGTGGACCAATTGGGGGCGAAGGCGCCGGAGCGATTCGCGTGACGGCCGGTCATGACGCTGGCGCGGGTGGGGGAGCAAACGGGGGAGGCGGCGTAAAAACGATCAAGTCGGAGTGCGGTGCGCGCCATTTCGTCGAGCACGGGGGTCTGGACGTGGGGGTGACCGTTGTAGCCGGTTTCGCCCCAGCCCTGATCATCGGCCATCATGAGGACGATGTTGGGTTGAGCGGGCGTGGCCGCATGGAGCGTAGGGAGAAATCCGAGGCAAAAGGTGGCGACGGTGAACAAATAACACTTCATGCGATTTTATTTTTTTGGGCCTGGGTATTCCGAGAAAAGAAGGGGACTGAGCGAACGGGGATGTTGGGTAAATA
>Ga0114966_10004689_pt1 | contig 11713 bp, 7 predicted proteins | sample M_130207_XF_Meta_FD_87029 | JGI IMG/M metagenome (GOLD analysis project Ga0114966, IMG submission 87029) | Freshwater microbial communities from Lake Montjoie, Canada to study carbon cycling - M_130207_XF_MetaG | ecosystem: Environmental > Aquatic > Freshwater > Lake | place: Lake Montjoie...
CACCATCGTTTTGGGCGTTGCTTTCACTTTGGGTTGGCGATTCCGTTTGGTTGGACCTACGTTTTCACTTCTCTTCTTATTCGTTGCGACGTATCGACTTTCGTTTGGCCACGTCATTCATACTGAGCACCTCATTGCTCTGCACTTACTTGTTCTCGGGTTTACTCAATCGGGTGATGCGTTGTCTCTCGGTCGTAGAGATGAAGAGAACGACGCCCAACGCCAATCAGCGGTTTACGGTTGGCCGATCCAAATCATGATCCTGCTGACAGTCATCACGTACGTATTGGCAGGAATTTCCAAAGTGCAACACGGCGGCTGGGATTGGCTCACTGGCGACGTGTTACGCAATCAAGTTGCCTACGACAATCTGCGCAAAGAACTACTTGGCAGCCCGCATTCTCCATTTGGTGGTTGGCTCGTTCGGTTTGGATGGCTTTTCCCACCCGCCGCAATCGCCACATCTATTGTTGAAATTGGGGCATTTGTAGCACTCGCAAATCAACAACGATTGCGATTGGTGTTTGCTCTGTCGGCGTGGGCATTTCATGTTGGGGTCGTGCTCACCATGGCAATTTCGTTCCCTTACCCACTCTCGTTTGTCGCCTATGCCCCACTCTTTGCCGTCGAACAGATTTGGTCAACGAAACTTGTGACACGATTACTCAGACGAAAGACGTATCTATGATTTCTGGAATTATTGAAGGCTTCTACGGCCCTCCGTGGAGTCATGAGGCACGGCTTGATTTCATTGACTTTCTCGCCGAACACGGTGGCAACACGTATGTGTGGGCCGCCAAGCTTGAACCTCGGCATCGAGAAAAATGGGCAGAGCCGTTCACCAGCGAAGAACTTGCTCAATTCGCTGAACTCGCCCGGCGCCATCAACAAGTTCAGGTGTTGATCGGTATCACTCCTGGATCAGAAGCGACGACCGAACAACTTGCCGACAAATTGCGACCGGCCATCGAACGTGGTTGTCACGGAATCGTGCTGAGCTTTGACGATCTTCCCGTCCTTAATGCAGCCACAAAACATCGCGACCTTGCTAATGAACTCATTGAAGAACTCAACACCCAAGTATGGCTAGTGCCCACGCACTACGCCGGAAAAACAAGTTCGCCATATCTAGAAAAACTCTTTGATGGGTTGCATGAAGATGTCTTGGTGATGTGGACAGGCGTACATGTTGTGAACGATTCGATCACTGCCGTTGATGCTCAACTTCGCACCGCTGCATGCGATAACCGCAAGCCGCTTCTTTGGGATAACACGCCAGTCAACGACGCAATCATGAGTGAGTCTCTTCATCTTGGGCCGTACGCCTCGCGTGAAATCACGATGCGCGATAAGATCTCGGGATTGTTGTTGAATCCGATGGAGTTTGCTTTGGCTTCGCGGCCGACAATTGTCAGCGCATTGGCCTGGGTGCAAGGCGCCGATGCCTGGTCGGCTTGGGAAACCTACGTTGCCATGCACGGTCTCACCGAAATTGCGCAAGCAACCGCATTTCCTGATGACCCCCATTGGCCTGGCGCCCGACCGAGCGATGAGTGGTGGCAATCGGTTGCTGATATGAACCCGAGCAATCTTGAGGCTGGTTGTCGACCTTGGGTTGATGCCGCCAAACAAGGAGCCGAACTCGTTCTTGCGTCCCGCAAGCTGATTACCGAGCCGGGCGATTCAGAAATGTCAGTACTTGGTCGTTTTCATTTGGCTGTGAAGTGGCGAACTTGGAAACGAGCGCCTGTCTTGACGTTTGGCGCCGGACCTCGCATTCGTCCCGTCGTGACGAACGACGAAAGCGGCAAATTTGCGTATCGAAGTGGCACAGTGATTTCAACGACTTCGTTAGTTGATGACGAGGTCATGCGCTGTCTGCAAGATGTTTAATCGATTAACGCGGTTTCACTAAACGTAATCGTTCGCCAAGTTCGCGTGAACCAACGACGAATAGTTGATTGATCGCTCGGCTGATACCGATGTACAAAGCACGGTCATCCATGCGGAATTCGGGGTCAACAAGAATGACCGTGTCGAATTCGGTGCCCTTCATTCGACGCTCGGTCTCACAGACGATCTTGGTACCTCGCTCATCCCACGAACCCAGTCCCAACTCATGACGCAATGTGTCGCGGAGTTTGATTGAAGGGACAATCACTGCAGTGCTTCCGAGCGGTGCGTGCAATTCGCTTCCATCATCTGGCTGACGGTCAAGAATTGATTTCACAACACTGACGACACTTTCTGCAGTCACCTCGTCAAAACTCATTCCGATTGTCTCGGGACCAATTTCTGGCGAGGGGGCTCCACCTAGCAACGTGCGCAACAGGCGGGCGATCTGATGGGAGTTGCGACAGTTATTCACTAATTCGCACAGAGTCCAACCATCTTCGGTCTTGGGCATGCGAAAACCACGACTGAATATTTCTTGACCCGAGTCGGCCACCATCATCAAGCGTCGCGGACCATCTTCTTCTAACAGCGATTCAAGTTGTGCGATCCAAGCAGGACTAAAGTCTTGGGCCTCATCGATGATGATCGTGTCAAACTTTTCCGTGATCTTGGGCCAATTGAGATGCAGATGACCAATCACAGTTTCATTCCAAAATGTTGAAGCCTCTTCAGATGACATGTCTGGCGGCTCGTCAAGATGCGGCATTCCTTCGAAACTCCGCGCGACGGTCAAAAAGGCTCCAGCCACGACACCTTCGTAGCCGTCTAGATGAGTTTGAATTTGATCAGCAAGAGGTTCGTTAAAGCAGGTGACGAGCACACGCTCATTACGACTAATGCTCGCTCGACGCGCCCAACCCAAAGCCAAGCGAGTCTTTCCCGAGCCGGCTCCTCCGGTGACAACTACTCGACGATTTGCATCTAGGCGTTCAAGCGCACGTACCTGTGATGCACACAGCGCTTCCATGCGTTGGTGATGCATGCGAATACGAGCTTCAGGATCCCACGTGAATTCAGCATCGGGTTTCAAATATTGAATGATTCCGTTCATCTGCTCAACCGTGAAACGTGCGCCCGGTCGCGACTCAGCGACAAACATCTCAATCGCGTGCTGTATATCTTCAAGTTCGGGGGCAAGAAAGAGTTGCGAACGCTTCACAGCTGGCGGCAAATGACCGTGCAATTCTGTTGTATTCGGAAATGCGACGCCGAACCGAACCGGAAAGTGATCAAAGACTCCGGGCCAACGCTTCTTGAGTTCGTCGCGGAGCGCGTAAGCATTCGTCTCAGCCTGGCTAAATGGTTGGGGCTTCATCTTGCCTTGCACGCCATACCACTCTCCGGCCTGCACATACACGCGATGACCCTTGACTTCAATATGCACAACTCCCAGTTCTTCATGCAGAAGCACAACATCTATTTCATGCGCTCGGTGAGTGCGAAAAGTGACGTTTGGGAAAATCAACCAACCGTCATTCAGACCATCGACAAGACGACGTACGACTTCTCGCTCATCACCGTTTTCAATTGTTCGAAGATCAAAATTTGTTGGTACGAGTAATCCCATTTACTGAGTATGTCACTAGTTCTTGAATCGTTGCCTCGTCTGTAATTGAACATATGAAAATGCGCAAAATATTTTCAAATAAACTTGTTTTCTGCGTTGACTTTGCGACACCCTTCCTGTATCTTTAGAACATACGTTCGTAGCAGTAAAAGTTACGAATCACCAATGAAATCGGGGTTGTTTTGAAGTTTTTGTTCGAGTGGAGTGGGCCAGCATTGGGTCACAAAACTGTCGCGATCAGCGAAATGAATATCGCTGAACTTCGCACCTTCATGGCCGATCTTCGGGTGCGTCAAGCCAAACTTGATGCACAGATGCTCGAAGCGAACGCTCGGATGATTTCGTTGATGCATGACCCGGTTGCTCCGACGTTTGTGATCCCTGAGCGTGAACTTGTTGCTCATGGTGGCCTCACATCTCGTGAAGCTCGAGAAGTTGTTTCACGTGGCCTGGTCACCGAAGCCGCACCCGAAATGGCGTCCGTGTTGGCCGCTGGTAACACGACTGCCGCTCACGTTGATGCGTTGGGTCGGGGTTTGAAGATCGCTGGCTCTGAACGAGAAGCATTCCTCACGCATCTGCCCGAACTTGTTGAAGCGTCAACCACAATGAGCGCTTTTGAATTCGGCCAGTTAGTGACCGAGACCGCCAAGTCAGTCGTCACCGACGACGGGCTATCTACCTTTGAGCGTCAAAAGCGTGAGACCTTCTTCAAGATGCGTGGTTCTGCTGTTGTTGGACGTGTGGCTCGTCGCCTGCTCGCCGATCTCCAACCGGATACCGCCGAATCGGTAGTCAGAGTATTGACGATCTAGGCATCCGATGTTGTCGATCGACGACAGGCTGCGCCTCACTCCCAACGACGTTTTGAACTTGATAGAAAGATCGCGACCGAATGGACTGCGTCAATTATTGGACGTGGAGAACAATCTCGTGGGGTGCGCAGCTGGTCGTGGGTGACGAACGTCGATTGAGCCCACACCACCAAGATGAAACAGAACCAGGGCATGTGGGCGACGTCGGTGAGTCAACCACGAGCCAGCGACGAGCATCCCAACACCCGGAATCCCAAACCAATGAGCGAAGATGGGCGATCAGTCCCGATCGATGTCGGCCGATCAAAACGATTAGCGACCATCCATCAACGAAGAGCACTCGAAGCCATCTATCCAACGTGTGCAATCCCGGATTGTGAAGTGATATTCGATCACTGCAACGTGCACCACATCGACTATTGGGAAAATGGTGGTGCGACCGATCTGAACAATATGGTTCCACTGTGTTCAAGGCATCACCATGCCGCCCACGAAGGCGGCTGGAAACTACAACTCGACCCCGAAACAAGGGATCTAGACATCTCAGCTTGAAAACCCCCTTAGTCAAACTGGTGGCGAGAATTGGCCGAGGAGCGCTAATTCCTGCCACCAGAATCACCAAGGGGAAACTTTTCTGTATCGAGCGCACACTTTGTAGGACACCGTTCGTTTGCTTGGTATGACAACAACAACGACAGCCCAAACCATTCCCGCCACACCCGAGACCGCTCAGGCGACTTTCATCTCGATCGTGGCCGATGCCAGCGGTTCGATGAACCACCTCCACGAGACAGTGATCAAAGGTCTCAATGACTTCATCGCTGAACAAGCATCTACTGATAACGATGCCAAAGTCACGATTGTGCAGTTCCCTTCGCTCAAAGATGAGGACGGCATCCAGACGATTCTGCCCAAGAGCAATGTCAAGACAGCTCGCAAGATCACCGGCGACGACTACGTCATTAACGGTATGACCCCGCTGTACGACGCCATCGGCGCAGTCATCAAGAAGGCCGACCTGCGCATCGCCAAGCGTGTCGCCAAAGGCAAAGATCTTGAATCACAAGTCGTCGTGATCTTCACCGATGGTGGCGAAAATGCCAGCCGCAAGTTCACGAAAGACGCGATCTTCAGTTTGATCGCTGAACGCAAAACTCAAGGTTGGGTCTTCGTCTTCCTCGGCGCCAATCAAGACGCGTTCGAAGAAGGCGGCCAAGTCGGTTTCGCCCCTGGTAACACCATGAACTTCGATGCATCCGAAGATGGAATGACCAATGCACTAATGAGCGTGTCCCGCTCGGTTCGTGCTTACTCGGCCATGCCGATGGCAGAGCGCTTCATGGTCAGCGACGCCATCTTCTCGATTGAAGATGAAAAAGAAGACAAAGAATCTCAAGAGCTCTGATCTCGATGGTTTGTGTGCTGTCACCCCGTCCACGAGTTGACAGCACACATCTCCCCCAACAAATCGTTTAAGTATCAAAGCCACGAACCAGAACCCAAGCCACGAACCAAGGAGAACAGATTGAAGCCTGAAGGCCCCCGCAAAGTATCAGCACCCGGATCCATCACAGCCATCACACTTGTCGAACCCGACCTCCCCTCTTGTTGGAAAGACGTCAATGACGCTCTCGCCGCCGGAATCGATCGCCTGATTTTGTTCGGGCCTCCAGGCACCGGAAAAACCTTCGGTGGTCTCAACTTGGGTGACGTCACTGGTGGCGCATTCAGATTGATTTGTAACGAAGACATGACTGCTGCCGATGTCACGGGCCACTTCATGCCGACCGCTGATGGCACCTGGAAATGGCTTGACGGAGCATTGCTCAAAGCCTGGCAAGGTAATGGTCAATCTGGGGGTCGCATTGTGGCCGACGAAATCGATCGTGCATCTGGCGATGTTTTGTCACTCTTGCTCAACATGTTTGACTCTCCCGAGAGTGCGTCGTGGCAACACCCCGACTCAGGTCAAGTATTCACACCACGCAAAAACTTCTCGGTCGTCATGACGACGAATATTGAAGATATGCACGACTTGCCCAATGCACTGAGAGACCGCTTCCCTATTGCGATTCGTATTGATCGACCGCATCCGGGTGCACTTGCGCAATTGTCGCCCCACCTTCGAGCACCAGCTGCTGCTGCAGTTGACGCCGACAAAGCTCGGCGATTCAGCGTGCGCTCATTCATGGCCTTCGATCAACTCTGTATCAAGGGTATGGATATTGAACGCGCTGCATTCTTGGTTTTTGGCAACCACGCCAAAGACATTCTTGATGCCATTCGTATTGACAGCGTTGCCAAAGCATCGGCCACTAAGCCAGTTGCGAAGGCGTCATGACCAGCGGCTCCACAGCACGCAAAAACAAAAACCAGCGCGCGGTCATTGAGAAGCGCGTTGCCATGCCCGAGTGGCTGTCACGTGAAGACCGTATCGCTGCACCTTGGACAGTTGCCGAAGGTGCGGCGCAACGCGGCGAAGCATTCACCGACTTGATTTCACATCACATGCAGATTCCTGTTGGTGCCGACGAAACATCACGTTGTATTCGTGCGCATGAATTGATGCATGCCAAGGTCAGCCCAACACACGTCTGGGTGCCCGATGATGTGGCGTACATTTCATACGAAAGCATGACCGTGGCCGAAGAGTTTCGCGTCAACATGTTGGTCGGTTCGGTCGGCTTTCCAGTGATGCAATATCTCGCCGACGGAAGTGAGAAGCGAACCGGTGAACGCTTGGCACAAAACAACGATTGGAATTCACTCGTCCACATGACTGCAGCCACCGTAGGCACGAAAGCATTTACGGGCCTCATCAGTGGCGTGAAGTCGGTACGGCCCGAATGGGTTGCAACGTTGCGTGAACTCGGTCGCCAGATGAGAAAGATGTGGAGAGAAGCAACTGCACACGGCACCGACGACGTTGCATCAACCGAACCCTGGGATGAAGGAACAGTTGGCTGGGCCTTCACCGTCGAGATCGCTCGCCTCATTCATCGAGTTCTCATCAATGAATCAGCAGAGGGTGAAGTCCCTCCCGATGCCGATTCACTCAAGGGCGGAACTCAAGGCGTGCCGGGAAGGTTTGCACCAGTGATTGAAATGGCGGTGAATCGTCCCAATCGGGTCGACGGCCGTCTCGGTCGCCGCAAGCGTCCCACCAATGTTGGCCGTCATCCTCGTCACCTTGATCGATTGCTCACCGATCCACAACGTCGAGTATTCGATCACCGTATGCGTGGCAAAGGAGGCGTGGTCCTCATTGATCAATCGGGGTCGATGCGCCTCACCGATGGCGATCTCTGGCGAATCATCGAAGCCGCACCTGGTTGCGTGATCATTGGCTACAGCCACGAACCTCGATCGCAAGGCAAACCCAACTTGTGGGTACTTGCCGATCGCGGTCAGGTTGTCGAAGAAGTTCCTCCCGGCAACGGGGGCAACGGAGTTGACGGACCGGCGCTGCTCTACGCATTACGTCGTCGCAAGACCGGCGAACCGATGCTGTGGATCTGTGACGGCCATGTCACCGACGAGACCGACGATGTTCATTCTGATCTCACTGAAGAGTGCGCGCGAATTGTCGCTCTGAATCACGTTCATCAAGTTCCCGATGTCGAAGCGGCGATCAAGTCACTCACCAAAGCCGCCAAAGGTGATGTTTTGAAAGCTTCGGCAGTTGGCCCAATCGCCCAAAGCCGGGCATGGAGATCACGCATGGAATAAATCAAACATGGAATAGAGAAATAGAGATTCTGCACATATCCGCCCCACTCGATCGTTAGGACTACATGACCGCCGAAACCACCCCCGTCAAACCATCCGTGACGTTCACCATTACTCCAGGTGAATTCGAACTTTTGGCCACATTCATGGCCCCCATGCAGTTCAACGAATCAGCCGGTGCATCTATTTGGGTCACGTCGCACGGCGGATGGCGCGAATGGTTGGTGACCGCCAACGGCATTACCACTGTGGTCTTCAGCCGTGAAGACGAACTCGGTCGATTTGGTATCGAACAAGATGAGGCTTGGGCCTTTCCTATCCCCGAACACGCCTTGGTCACAATGGGAAAATTTTCACTGTCGTTAACAGACACGTCGTCGAGCAACATGAGCGTCACCTTGAGCGACGACTGGGTCACGCTCAGCAGCGATACCTACTCAATGTCTGTCTCGCAGAACCCCAACGCCAAGTACCCGCCGATCATTCCTCACGTCGAATCAATTTTTACTCCAACCGTTGATGCAGCAGGATTGTGGACCATGTTGTCATCGGCGCGAGTTTGGCCCACGGGCGGAATGGCCAATGGCATGAATACTCCTATGCGTTGTCTCTGCGACTTCGAGAACCAGCAACTGGTATTCCAGTCAGACTGGACTTTGGTTGATGCAGGCGTGCATGAGTACCGCATGCCAGCAGAATTTGAAAAGTTGCCCGACGGCGTCGAACTCAAGCCATTCAATATTCCGCATTCGGCGATTTTGAAGCTTTTGCGCGATCCCATGGCCGCTGAGAAATTTGGACCCATCAAGATTCATATTTCTCCCGAAGGTGTACGCCACATGAAATTGGCTGGCGAAAACTGGGCCATATATGTTCCCACTATCCCTAACGTCCAACAATGGGGTCACGACCTCGATGAAGTTGTCGGTGACATTCCCTATATATGGGAAGACTGCAGTCTGATCAAAATGTTTTACCCAGATCTTGAACAGGGTGAAATCTCCCTTAGCGCTCTTCCAAATGAATCCCGCTATGGGTTATACAAATATCGTGTCACGTATCAGGTTCTGGATGATGTGGTACCCACACTTGCCCTGTACGGCGAGCTCGATGCCATCAACGAATTATCCGCTGGATGCCGCGTAGTTATTGAAGGCACGCGGGTGTTAGCGGTTGCAGATCTCACCCAAGAGAACTATCTCCATTTGAACTCCCATATCGAAGCCTTCGCCAGCAATGTCGCAGGGCTTGGCCCGATTTTGTCAGCCATTTCGCTGTGAGAGCTCTCAATATGAGGGTTGAACACTTGAGAGCCTCATCAAGTGTTCAACTAATTGTAAGAGAGCAGCAACCGAGGCGCAACCGCCCATACTTTCTGATCTGGCATTTTTGACATGTGGGCGCACGGGGCTCCCGCTTGAAAGGTTTGGCGATTGCAATGTTAAAAAAGAATGTTTCTCAACTTCTTGTCGGTCTTCTCGCACTTGGGGCAACGACCTCCATAGTTGCGACTGAGAATGCAGTTTTGGCAACAGCTCCGACAGCTACTGCTGTTTTAGAGATTGTTCCGCTGGGTACTTATAGTGGTACCGGTGGTCTGCAGGCCTCTGAAATTGTGGCTTTTGACCCCACAACTAAACGCATGTTTATTAATAATGGTGCTCTCAACCGTATTGACATCGTTGACATCACGACGCCGTCCGCTCCAACGCTCTTCACAAGCGTGGATATGACTGGTTACGGGCGCGGCTCCCAAAGTGTGGCGGTCGGTAATGGCATCGTCGCCGTTGCCGTTGACGTGGCGCCCACCATTACCAGTGGCACGCTTGCAACTGCGGCCAATAACGGCGTTGTAGTCCTCATGGATACTGCCGGAGTCGTTTTGAAAACTCTCACCGTCGGGAACCTGCCCGATCATGTCTCATTCACTCCCGACAAAAAGACGATACTTGTCGCTGGCGAAGGTGAACCAATCTGCGCTGGTAATGACCCAAATACTGGTCCAAACGAGTCGACACTATCCGCCTCTGCGAGTGACGCAAACGGGACCGTTTCGCTGATCGATGTCTCGACTGGCGCAAGCACCGCGACTGTGACCACCTTGGACTTCTCCAGCTTCAACAAAACTGATCTTCTAGCTGAGGATGTACGAGTTTTCTTCCCGGGTTCCTCAGCAGCTCAAGATCTTGAACCTGAATACATCACCACGAATGCGGCAGGAACCCGGGCCTACGTCACACTTCAAGAAGCAAATGCGATGGCCATCGTTGACCTGAATACCAAAACTATTCTTGACGTAGTCTCCCTTGGCTACAAAGACTGGAGCGCTGCGGGACTTCTTTACGACGGCAGCAAAGTCGATGGCGTCAACGGTGTGGCTTCTGCTAACCCGATTTCGTATACCGGCGTTCCACTGAAAGGCATGTACATGCCCGACACCATCGCTTCATACACTTCGGCAGGTCAGACCTATGTCGTGATGGCCAACGAAGGAGACACTCGCGGCTACGGCTGCTACAACGAGGAGTCAACCTTTGGTGACACCTCTGGGGCCGATTCTTTCGCCGGCTATTGGGATTCGGCGAATAACGCCGTAAAAGCAAACGCAAAATTAGGCGCTCAAAAAACGACATTGGCCTTTCCGACGAAGGCCCCCGTTCCAAACACCACAACAAACATGTACACCTTTGGTGGTCGGTCATTTACGATCAGAGATTCCAGCGGAACTGTTGTCTGGGACAGTGGATCGCAATTTGAAGAGATTGCACTACGTGATTACCCAGCAGCGTTTAACTCCGATTCCAATGACAGTAAAGCTACAAGTCAGCTCATGGTGCAAGACCAACCGAGTCGAATGGATGGACGTTCAACTTCAAAAGGTGTTGAACCAGAGGCTTTGGCCGTCGGAACGATCGGCACTCAGACTTTTGCCTTTATTGGCCTTGAGCGTATGGGCGGCATCATGATCTATGACGTCACCACGCCGGCCTCGCCATCTTTCATCCGCTACACGAATACGGCGCTTGCCGGTCTGGCCGCCGGCGACAACACGACTCCTGGTTCGTACGACGTCTCGCCAGAGGGAATGGTTTTTGTGCCAGCTTCTGAGAGCCCAACCACGAAGCCTTTGCTGATCGTCGCTAACGAACTTTCAGGCACAACTACTATCTACGAAATTCGTGTTGCCTCTCCAACGACCGTTCCCACTTCTGCTCCAGCAACTGGAACAGTTGCTGCCTTGAACACAAAAACACTGCTAACAAGCACGAGTACCCCTGAAGCAGGCAGTTCAATCTCCGTTACATCAAATGGTTTCGTCCCATATGAAACTGTGCAACTGGTCGTTTCAACCCCTCCTACAGTTATCGCAACGGCAACCGCTGATGCATATGGATCGGTCACAACAACAGGACAATTGTCATCAGGTATCACAACTGGCTATCAAACTGTTGCGTTGTACGCTCCAGTCAGTGGAATTGGCTACCGATCGGCTTTCACAGTTCGCACGTCCGGCGACATTTTGGGTATTGCCGGATCGGACACCACGTATTACGTGATGAACCTTCTGGTCGATGCGCATAACTTGAATAGTCGCTACAACCCAGATGGCGATAAGGCCATCAATATTCCACCGTTGGTGAGCGCG
>Ga0114966_10004692_pt1 | contig 11708 bp, 8 predicted proteins | sample M_130207_XF_Meta_FD_87029 | JGI IMG/M metagenome (GOLD analysis project Ga0114966, IMG submission 87029) | Freshwater microbial communities from Lake Montjoie, Canada to study carbon cycling - M_130207_XF_MetaG | ecosystem: Environmental > Aquatic > Freshwater > Lake | place: Lake Montjoie...
ATGTTCCCCGAGACGCCCTACGCCCATGTGATGATCCCGGTGACTTAAACCACGCTCTCCGGTTCCAGGTCACACGGCACGCGGCCGGTTTCGAATTGCAGGGTGGCGTGCGAGATGCCGAAGCGGTGTTTCAGATCGCTGACTATGGGCGCCGTCAGGTGGTCGTCGATGGCCGCGCCTTCCTTAACAAGGTGCGCGGTGAGCGCCGTTGATGTCGTGCTCAGTGGCCAGATGTGCAGGTCATGGACCTCGCGAACGCCTTTCTGTCCGCGCAGGAAGGCGCAGACCTGGTCGCGGTCGATGCCGGCCGGCACCGTATCCACCGCCATGGCGATGGACTCGCGCAAAAGGCTCCAGGTTCCGATGGCGATGACCGCAACGATGAGCAGGCTGGTCAGCGGATCGAGCCAGAGCCAGCCCGTCAAACTGACGGCAAGGCCAGCCACGACCACCCCGGCGGAGACGGCCGCGTCGGTGAGCATGTGCAGGAACGCTCCACGAATGTTGAGATCGTTCTTGCGGCCGCGGGCGAACATCAGGGCGGTGGTGGTGTTGATGACAATGCCGGCGGCGGCGACCGCCATGACCACGCCAGGCTCGATGGGTGAGGGATGGGAAAACCGGCGCAGCGCCTCCCAGCCGATAGCGCCGATGGCGATCAGCAGGATCGCGGCGTTGGCCATGGCCGCCAGGATCGATGCCCGGCCGTAGCCGTAGGTGCGCCGGGCGGTGGGTTTGCGGCGCCCCAGCCAGGCCGCGCCCCAGGCCAGCAGCAGGCCGGCGACATCAGAAAGGTTATGGCCGGCGTCAGCCAGCAGGGCGAGCGAGTTGGCCAGTACGCCAAAAACCGCTTCGACCGCGACAAAGCCGATGTTGAGCACCAGGCCCACCGCGAATGCCCGGTCGAAATTGTCGGGCGCATGGCTATGGCCATGATGGTGGTGATCGTGCCCGTGATGATCGTGATGGTGGGTGGTCATTTTCGCCTGCCCTTGTAGCACGCGCGACAATCAACTTCTCCATTCCTGTGGCAGGATGCGCCGCGCAAGGAGCTGGTTGGTCATGTCGATTTCGCGTCGACCACTTATCGCGTCGTCCGCGGCCCTGGCGGTGGCGGGCTGCAACAAAAAGCCGCCCGCCTTCACTTTCGCGGTCTCCTCACCGGTCTGGTGGAATCCGGTTCCCATTGTCGCCGAGCGCCGCGCGGCCCTGAAAAACAAGGGCTTTGATCTCAAGACCCTGTCGCTGGAAAGCGGCGCCAAGGTGCGTCAGGCGGTGGCCTCCGGCGCGACGGCCATGGGCGTGGCCTCGACCAACGCTTTTACGACCGCGAGCGATGCGGAGCTGCAGAACCTGCGCATTCTGGCTTCGATCACCCACACCTCGGCCATGGTGGCGATTCTCGCGCGGATCGCCGAGCCGGGCGAACTGATGAAGGGCCGCATCGGCTACACGCCCGGCACCATGTCCGAGCTCTATCTGATCGCCTTCCTGCAAAAATCGCTGCAGATCGAACTCTACAGCCGCAAGGAGCTGTTGCTCGTTCCGCTGGATCCGCCGGGCATCGTCGCGGCCTTCCAGCGTGGCGATATCGACGTCGCCGTGACCTGGGAGCCCTACGCCTCACAGATCGCCGCCGGCACAGTCTTTATGACCCCGTCGATCTCCAACGTCGGTCAGACCGACGGGGAGGGGGCCGACGCCGTGGCCGGACCGCCGGCCGCACCGGTCAGCGCCCAGGCGCCCGCTGAGATCCGTGATCAAAGCCTCTATGCCCAGAACATCTTCGTTTTCGCCTCGACATCGGCGTTGCAGACCCAAAAACCCCAGGTTGATGCGGCGCTGGCCGGCCTGAAGGCGACCTGCGAGTGGATCGGCGCGAACCGCATTCAGGCGGCGCGTGAACTGGAGGCCGTATTCCGCGACCAGCGCATCTCGATCGCCGCCAATCCGCTCTGGAACACTGTGGCGGTCGAATTCAATCCGTCGCAAACGATGATCCACGAAGCCTTGCTGCGGGATCACCAGCTGGGCGTACTGGCCGGCATTGGCCGCGCGACGATGAACGGGCTGAGCGTTCTGACGATTTAGGCCTAGCTCGCGCGCTTGCTGCTCAGCAGCATGGCCATGGCGTCTTCCATCGAGCCCGCTTCGGTCAGGGCCCCGCCGCCAACGAAGAAGATGTCGTCGGCTTCCCGGATCGTGTTCAGCCGGTGGGCGATGATCACCTTGGTTGTGGAGGCGGGCAGGCGGCCCAGCACCTCTTCCAGCAGCTGTTCGGTGACCGTGTCGATATTGGCCGTGGCCTCGTCGAGGATAAGGATCTCCGGCTCGCGCAACACTGCGCGCAGGAAGGCCACCAGCTGCTTTTGACCCAGTGAAAGCGTGTCGCCCGCGCCGCCGACCGGCGTGGCCAGGCCCTCGTTGAAACGGGCCACGAAACCGTCCAGGCCCTGGGCGGTCAGGCGTGCGGCCAGATCTTCGTCGGAGAGCGCGGTCAGCCCCTCGTGGCCATAAGAAAGGTTGTCGCGAACGGTGCCGGCGAAGAGGAAGGGCTCCTGAAGGATGAAGCCGATCTTGGCTGCGCGCTCGGCCGGGGTGAAGCCGCGGATATCGCGGCCGTCCAGATAGACCGCACCCGTGGTCGGATCGTACAGCCGGGCCATCAACATGGCCGTCGTCGTCTTGCCGCCGCCTGTGGGTCCAACCAAGGCGTAGGTCTTGCCGCGCTCGAGGGTCAGGGTGACGTTGTCCAGCACCGTCTTGCCCGCGCCATAAGCGAAGCTGACGTGATCGAAGGCGAGCAGCGCGCCCTTGCCGCCCTTGGGGGCGTCCGGAACGGTGACCAGGTCGGTCTCCAGGCTCAGCACCTCAGAGACGCGATCGAGGGCCGCCATGGCCATCTGCAGGCTGGACCAGACGGTCGCGAGCTGGCGCAGCGGATTGTAGAAGGCGGTGACATAGAGCAGGTAGCCGATCAGCAGACCGACGGTCAGCGCGCCCTGACTGATCAGCCAGACGCCAAAGGCCAGGACGAGGATGCCGCCGGCGCTGCCCGCCAGGGTGTAGAGCGGCATGAAAACGCCGGAGGCCATGCCGGCGGCGATCGAGGCCTTGTAGTTGCGTTCATTGGCCTGGCTGAACTTTTCGCGGAAATAGTCGGTGCGGCCGAAGGCGACGATGACCTTGAAATTGGCCAGGCTCTCGGAGATGTCGCCGGATAGGGCGCCCAGCGCCTCCAGCCCGGCGCGATTGGTGCGCTTCACCCACGGTGAAATCAGCCGGGTGATGACCAGAATAGTCAGCGCGGGAATGAGGGCGGCAATGCCTAGTCGCCAGTTGAAGGTCAACAGCAGGATGGCCGCGCCGGTGATCAGGAAGGCGCTGCCGAAGAACTGCATCAGCGCCTGGGCGAAGAACTGGTTGATCTTGTCGGTGTCGCTGTTGACGCGGCTGATCAGGTCGCCGGCCCGGTTCTGCGCAAAAAAGGCGATGGGCAGATTGGAAAGCTTGGTGAAAAGCCCGTTGCGCATCTTGTAGAGGACGTTGCGGCCGACCGTCCCCATGCGCAGGGTCTGCAGATAGCTGGTGGCGAGCGCGAGCAGATAGACCAGCGATAGCCACCCGGAATATTTGAGCAGCAGGCCATAGTCCTTCTTGGCCATGGCTGTGTCGATGACCCGTGCGACGATGGCTGGCCCCAGAAGGCTCGCGGCCGAGGAGATGATCACACAGCTGATGGCGATAATCAGGTTGGTCCGCTCGTCAGCCAGCAGCGGGGTGAGCGCCCTGGCGGCCGAGCCCAGAGTCTTGCCGCCTTCGGCCCCTTCGCCGGTCTTGAGTTTGTAATCCATCAGGCGGCCTCGAACTGGTCGGTGCTTTCCTGCGAGCGCAGGATCTGCACGTATTCGGGGCTGGAGCGGACGAGCTCTTTATGGGTTCCGGCGGCGAGGACCTCGCCCTCCATCAGGAGGATAATCTGGTCGTAGTCCTTCACCGGCTCGATCTTCTGGGTGATCGAGATCAAGGTGAGGTCCGGATAGTTGGCGCGGACGTTGGCCAGAATCTTGGCTTCGGTCGCGGCGTCCACCCGGGCGGTGAAATCGTCGAGGAACAGGATCCTGGGCTCGATCGCCAGCGCCCGGGCCAGCATGACCCGCTGCTTCTGGCCGCCCGAGAGCGAGGCTCCCCGCTCGGAGACCACGGTGTCGAGGCCCTGCGGGAGGGCGCCGATGAAATCGTGCAGTTCCGCGGTCTCGATGGCCCTGGCCAGCGCGGCGTCGTCGACCTTGGCGTTGAAGGCAATATTTTCGCGCAAGGAGAGGTTGAACAGGGCGCTGTCCTGGAAGACGAACCCGACCTGGCCGTAGAGGCTGGCGCGCGTGTAGTCGGAGATGGGGCGACGATCATAGAGCACCTGGCCCGCGGTGGGCTCAACCAGCCCCGTCATCAGGTAGAGCAGTTGCGACTTGCCGGCCGCTGTGGGACCGATGATGGCGGTACGGGTGCGCGGCGCGATCCTGAAAGAGACATGATCGACCACGGTCTTGCCGGCATAGGCGAGGCTGACCTCCTTGACTTCGATCTGACCAGAAAGGTCGCCGGCCGCCTCGCCGCGGGCCGGGGCCGGTGGCGAAAACAGCACCATGCTCAGGCGGAAGTACGAGGCCTGGGCCTGGGCGATGGCCTGGGACATGAAGCCAATGATGATGATCGGGAAGATCAGGATCGATAGATAGGCGTTGAAGGCGGTGAATTCGCCCAGCGTCATGGTCCCCTGGATGACGAAATGCCCGCCCAGGGTCAGGATGGTGATGATCGCCACATTGGTCAGGAAGGTGATGATCGGGATCATCGCCGCGAACTGACGCAGGATCTGCATGCTGATCGCCCGCGCGCGTCCTGACAGATCAATAAAGCGGTTGAACTCACGGGCCTGGCTGTTGAGCAGGCGAACGAGAGCCGCGCCGACGATGTTTTCGTTCAGCGCCTTGTTCAGCTGATCGACCATACCCTGGATCAGGCCGAACAGTTTCCGCACGCGGCCCAGCACGACATAGAACGTTGCGCCGATCAGCGGGAAGACGGCCAGCACCGCCAGCGCCAGGCGCCAGTTCAGCACCAGAAGCAGGGTGCTGGTTCCGATGATCAGGAACACCGACGAGATCAGCGAGGCGACAGCCTGGGAGATGAAGGTCTTGACGGCGTCGACATCGGAGGTGAGGTTGGTGAGCAGGCGCGCAGGGGTCAGCTTCTCGACCGAGGCATAGGTCTGGGTGGCGATGACCCCAGCGATGCGCGCCCGTAGATCACGTGCCACCCGCTCGGAGGCGATGGTCTGCACGGCGACCTGCAGATAGCCGAGAACGAACGCGCCGATGGACAGGGCGATCAGCCAGGTGAGGGTGCGGGTCATATTCAGGTTGCCGGCGGTGAAGCCGTCGATGGCGTGGGCTATGACCTGGGGGACAAAGAGGCCCAGCGCGCTGGAGGCGACCGTCAGAACGACAAGCACCATGATCTGGCCGCGATAGGGCTTGAACAGGCTGAAGAGACCGGGGCCCTTCGGCATGGCCGGTCGCTGGCCCGGCTTTTGGGCCGGGGGTGTCTGGGCTGGCGGTTTGGCCAAGGTCTTGTCCCTCCCGCCGCGTACTGGACTGGACGCAGCGGACCAAATTCAGGCGGTCAGGTTCTGAGCGTCCCAGGCAGGAAAGACAAGAGGCGGGGGTTGGGCCCTGTCGACTAAATCGGCACTGTGAACGGCGTGCCACAGACATTGTAGGTGGTGGCCGGCCGCGATGGCCATTTCGGGTCCTGCATATCCCTCGACCAACGGGCAATGTCGGCTTCCAGTTCCTGCACCTTTTTCGGGTTCTGGGCGGCGACGTTGTGGGCCTCGTTGAGGTCAGTCTTCAGATTGAACAGCAGGGTGTAGGTCCCGTACTCGGTCCCGACCGACTTCCAGAGTTTCCAGTCGCCCTTGCGGATCGAGACCAGCGGGCTGCGCCGCCAGATCAGTTCGTCGTGCGGCTTGTCGTTCTTCTTCCTGGCGGAAAGGAACGGCATCAAATCAACGCCATCATAGGTGCGGTCGGTGGGCAGCTTGCCGCCCGCCGCCGCCAATGAAGTCGGGAATACGTCCAGCAGCGAAACGATGCGGCGGTCAACCTGGCCAGGGCGGATCTTGCCCGGCCACCGAATCATGAACGGCACGCGGGTTCCTCCCTCATAGTGGGTCAGCTTGCCGCCGCGCAGGGGCTCGCAACTGCAGATGCCGGGGACATAGGCCGCGCAGCCGTTGTCGGTCATGAAATAGACCAGGGTGTTGTTCGCTTCGCCACTGTCATCGATGGCCTTCAGCACCTGGCCGACCGCGTCGTCCAGCGCCGAAATCATCGCCGCATAGATGCGCAGGTGCTCGTCCTTGATCTGCGGGAAACGGTCGTAATATTTTTGCGTCACCTGGAACGGTGCGTGCGCGGCGTTCGGCGCGAAATAGAGGAAATAGGGTTTATCGCCCGGCGCATTGCGCTTGACGTAGTCGCTGGCCCGCTCGCCAAAGTAGTCGGTGAGATACTGCTGCTCATTGCGCACCACCCGGCGATTTGGCCCTTCCATGATTTCATTGAGCGCACCGCGCAACGTGGCCCTGGCGGCGACGGCGACGCCGCCTTCGGAAGACTCGGTCGCCTCGAAGGTGTGCACGCCCGGAACCTTGGGATCGATGTATTCGGTCTGACCGGTCAGAAAGCCGACGAACTCGTCATAGCCTCGGTTGGTCGGGTAGAAGGGCGTCGCCGAGCCCAGGTGCCACTTGCCGACCATGCCGGTGTGATAGCCCTCGCCCCGCAAGGCCTGGGGCAGGGGGATTTCGCCGAGCGCGAGGCCGAGGCCTTCGTCCAGATCTCGCCGGGCCGGGCCGTTGTTGTACTCAAACCCCGTGCGCTGCGGATAACGGCCGGTATTGAGCCCGGCGCGCGATGGCCCGCAGACCGGGGCGGTGGCGTAGGCGTCGGTGAACTTGATCCCCTGATTGCCGATGCTGTCGATGTTGGGGGTGTTGATCCGCTTGATGCCGTAAGCCGAGATGTCGGCGTAGCCCAGGTCGTCGGCCAGGATGACCACGATGTTCGGTTTGCGCGGTTCCGTCGCCGCGCGCAGGGAGGCCGGACCGATACTGGCCAGGGCAAGCGCCGCGATCGCCGCCGTTACGACTGTCTTGCGCCACTGCATGGTCGTTCCCCAGAAAATCGCTTAGCTAAGGGGCGAGCTTACCTGCCGCCCGATCAGATGCAATGATACCGGCCGGTAAGTAAAAGGTCGAGGCATGGACGGACTGAAGTTATCGGTGCTGGCAGGGGCGAGCGTGGTGTTGATCGCGACCGCCGTGCTGACTCCAGCGGGTGGGGGATCGTCGACGCTGACCGCCAAGCAGCCTCGCCGGGCCGATCTGGTGTTGATCCCGGGCGGCAAGATCCAGGTCGGCGACAATGCCAGCCAGGCGGACGAGCGTCCGGCCTTTGCCTACGAGACCCAGCCCCTGCTGTTTGACCGCACCCCGGTTACCGTCGCTCAGTTCGCCGCCTTTGTGGCCGACACGCACTATCGCACCGAGGCCGAACGGATCGGCACGGCAGGAGTGTTCGACCACGAGACCGATCAGTGGACATTGGTGAAGGGCGCGGACTGGCGCCGCCCGCAGGGCCCGGACAAGCCCGCAGCGCAGGCCGAGCATCCTGTCACCCAGGTCAGCTGGGCCGACGCCGACATCTTCTGCCGCTCCTACGGCGCGCGACTTCCGACCGAGTTCGAGTGGGAAAGGGCGGCGAGGCTGGGCCAGACTCCCGACGGTCACGTCTTCACCGCCGCTGACCCCCCGGCCATGGCCGACCCGCGGGTGCTCAATGTCTGGCAGGGCGTCTTCCCGATCTATGACCAAGGCGCCGACGGCTACAAATTGACCTCACCCGTCGGAGCGTACGGCGCGGCCCCCTCAGGCCTCACCGACATGGCTGGCAACGTCTGGCAGTGGACCTCGTCCTGGTACGGCGCCTATGCAGGGTCGGGCCGTATCAAGCGGCACGTCCCGGCTCAGCGCGTCCAGCGCGGCGGCTCCTTCCTCTGCGACGGCCACGTCTGTCAGGGGTTCCGGGTCACGGCGAGATCGGGCGTGAGCCCGGACACAGCGCTGATGCACGCGGGATTCCGCTGCGTCGTGGAGCCGAGGCGCGCCAAGGCTCTCGTAGGTCAGATCGCGCTTCGCTGAGCAGACTAACGCCGCGCCGCGATGTGATCGAATGCCCGCGGCAGGTCCCGCACCTTCGCGCCCCGGCCCGACAGGCTGGGGTTGGTCATGAAGTATTCGTGGGCCGAGAAGGCGCCCTGCTTGTTCCAGCCTTCAACCCGCTCGTAGTGGCCGTCTGAAAACAGCCGCCAGCTCTGGGCTTCGTCGTTGATGTTGGCGACCATGATCTGGCCCAGCACCTGCTGGTGGACGGTGGGGTTCTCGATCGGGGCCAGCACCTCGACGCGGCGGTCCAGATTGCGCGGCATCCAGTCGGCCGATGAGATGAACACCCGGTTCTGGGCGTTGGGCATGGCCTGGCCGTTGGCGAAGGCGACAATGCGGGCGTGCTCGAGGAAACGGCCGACGATGCTTTTCACCCGGATGTTTTCCGAAAGGCCCGGCAGGCCGGGGCGCAGGCAGCAGATGCCGCGCACCACCAGTTCAATCTGCACGCCGGCCTGGCTGGCGGCATAGAGCGCGTCGATCAGCACCGGATCCACGAGCGAGTTGAGCTTGACCCAGATGCCGGCCGGTTTGCCGGCTTCCGCGTTTTTCGCCTCGGTCGCGATCATGGCCAGCAGGTCCTGCTTCATGGTGATCGGCGAGAAGGAAAGTTTTTCCAGGCTTTCCGGCTGGGCGTAGCCGGTGATGAAATTGAACAGCTTGCCGGAATCCCGGCCCATGGCAGGGTCGGAGGTGAACAGCGACAGGTCCGTGTAAACCTTGGCGGTCACCGGGTGATAGTTGCCGGAGCCGAAGTGGCAGTAGGTCTTCAGGCCCTCATTCTCGCGGCGGATGACCAGCGAGAGTTTGGCGTGGGTCTTGTATTCGACGAAGCCGAAGACGACGTGGACGCCGGCGCGTTCCAGGTCGCGGGCCCATTTCAGATTGGCTTCCTCGTCGAACCGCGCCTTGATTTCAACGAGGGCGGTGACGTTCTTGCCGGCCTCGGCCGCCTCGATCAGGGCTGCGACGATGGGGCTGTCCTGGCTGGTGCGATAGAGCGTCTGTTTGATCGCCACGACATTGGGATCGCGCGCCGCCTGGCGCAGGAACTGGACCACAACATCGAAGCTCTCGAACGGGTGGTGGACCAGGATGTCCTTTTCCTTGATAGCCGCGAAGCAGTCGCCGCCGTGGTCGCGGATGCGTTCAGGGAAGCGGGCGGTGAAGGCCTTGAACTTCAGGTCGGCGCGGTCAGCCGGGATCAGCTGGGAAAGCTCGTCCAGGCCCAGCAAGCCGTCCACCAGGATGACGTCCTGAGCCTCCGCATGCAGGTTTTCGATGATGAAGCCGCGCAGTTCCGACGGCATCGAGGACTCAATCTCGATCCGCACGGCCGTGCCCAGGCGTCGCTGTTTCAGTTGGGCCTCGAAGGCCCGGACCAGGTCCTCGGCCTCTTCGGCGATTTCCACGTCGGAGTCGCGGATCAACCGGAACAGGCCCGATCCAAGTACCTCGCAGCCGGGGAAGAGATTGTGCAGAGAAATGGCCACCAGGTTTTCCAGGCTGATGAACCGGCGCGTCTTGCGCTCGCGCGGCGAGGTCATCTCGAAGAAGCGCGGGATCTGGGCCGGAATCGGGGCCAGGGCGTAGAGCTTGCGCCCGTCCGGCCGGCGCAGCGTGAGCACCAGCGAAAAGGCGAGGTTCGGGATGAACGGGAAGGGGTGGGCCGGATCGATGGCCAGCGGCGTCAGCACCGGGAAAACGTCGCCCATGAACTTGTTCTGGGCCCAGGCGCGTTCGGCGGTGGTCAGGTCAGCGGGCTCGACCAGTTTCAGCCCCTCATGAGCGAGTTCGGTCCGGAGGGCTTTGAGGATCTTCTGCTGCTTGGCCATCAGCCGGGCGGCTTCCTCGTTGATCCTTTCGATCTGCTGGGCCGGCGACAGACCATCCAGGCTGAGCAGGCGAACGCCTTCGCGCACCTGTTCACGCAGGCCGGCGACGCGAACCATGTAGAACTCGTCAAGGTTTCCGGCGCTGATGGCCAGGAACCGCAGCCGCTCCAGCACCCGGTGGCGGGGGTTTTCAGCTTCCTCGATGACCCGGCGGTTGAACGCCAGCCACGACAGTTCGCGGTTGAAAAACCGCGAAGGCGACGCTGCAAGCTCGCCGTCGAGCTTCAGGTTCGAGCTCTGGGCCAGGGGCGTGACGTTGGAAGCCGGGTTGGGGGAAGCCGTGTCGGGCATGTCGTCCAAATCTATGATCCGATAGGGTTAATCGCCACCCTACCGGCAAACATGGAATAGATGGTTTATGACATTGTCTACCGTGGCCGGTTTCCGCTAACGCCCGAATACCTATTTCCAGGACGTGATGGAACGCACCCGATCCCTGTCGATGTTGCTGAAGACCCTGCCGGAGGATGGCGAGGGACCGGTCAGCCTTGACCTGGTGATCCGCCATTTCGGACGCCGGTCGCTGGGGGCGCTGTTGTTCATTCTGGCTTTGCCCAACATCTTTCCCATGCCGCCCGGCGCCTCCGTGGTTCTGGGATTTCCGCTCCTGCTGATTGCTCCGCAACTGGCGGCCGGCGCCATGACGCCGTGGGTGCCGGCTTCGATCCGAAAGGTCGCCATCGACCGAGCGGCCCTGACCAGGCTTTGCGAGAGAGCCATGCCCTGGGTGGTGCGCGTTGAACATCTGACCCGGCGCAGGCTGACCTTCATGTTCGGCCACGCGGGAGATATCCTAATGGGGATCATCTGCACCCTGCTGGCGCTGATCCTCATCCTGCCTTTGCCGCTCGGCAATGTGCTGCCGGCGCTGGCGCTGGCGGTTCTGGCGCTCAGCCTGGTTCAGCGCGATGGGCTGCTGACGATCGGCGGTTACATCCTGACGCTCGCGGCCATCGCCGTGCTGGTGCTGACCGGCGGAGCGATCTGGGCGCTCGTCACCCAGATCTGGCTCTAGCCGAACAGATTGCCGGTTCCCGGATCGCCCATGATCTCGATGGCGAGCGCCCGGTTAACCTCGCGCCGTTGCTGGGCGGCGGCCTCGTCCAGATGCTCGACCACCCGGCGCGCGGCGGGGATCGAGCGTTCCATGCGGTAGAGCAGGTAGGGGATCACGTCCGGGGTGGGGCGGATATGCCGCTCAGCGAAGAGGGCGGTCAGCACCGCGCTCAGTACGGCATCGTCCGGTTCGGCCAGTTCGGCGACCACCAGGGCGTTGAGACGGGAACGCAGGTCCGGCAGGGCGGCGGGCCAAAGCGCCGGGGCAAGCGGCGAGGTCAGCACCAGGGCGCCGGAGACCTGAACCATGTTGAGCAGGTGAAAGAGACACTCGGGATCAGGCCAGCGCTCGGCGTTTTCGATCACCAGCCGCTGGCCGGCCAAGGCGGCGACGTCGCGGGGAGGGTGGCTGAGCGCCCTCGCGCCCGTCTCGGTAGCCCAGATGCGGGTCAGGTGCGTTTTTCCCG
>Ga0114966_10004694_pt1 | contig 11707 bp, 11 predicted proteins | sample M_130207_XF_Meta_FD_87029 | JGI IMG/M metagenome (GOLD analysis project Ga0114966, IMG submission 87029) | Freshwater microbial communities from Lake Montjoie, Canada to study carbon cycling - M_130207_XF_MetaG | ecosystem: Environmental > Aquatic > Freshwater > Lake | place: Lake Montjoie...
AATCGCAGGTCGCATCGGAGTAAAGCTAGATCTTGATGATTTCGGCACACTTGATCGTGAAGTTCCAGTACTAGTTAACTTAATGCCATCGGGTAAATATTTGATGGAAGAGTTCTTCGATGCCGGTGGACTTCCTGCGGTAATGAAGGAAATCGAAGGCATGTTGCATACCGAGCACATCACAGTTTCCGGTAAGAGCGTTAAAGAAAACATTGCTACAGCAGAGTCTTGGAACGCAGATGTAATCACACCAGCATCTAAGCCATTCCAAAAGGCTGGATCTGGAATCGTTGTTCTAAAAGGTTCACTTGCACCAGATGGTTGCGTCCTAAAAGTTTCAGCAGCAACACCAGAACTTCTGGTTCATACCGGCGAAGCACTTGTCTTTGAACAGATCGAAGATTATTTAGTCGCATCTGAAGATATGAATCTTGCTGTTACAAAAGATACGGTTTTAGTTTTGAAGCATGCAGGACCTCGTGGCTTCCCAGGATTCCCTGAAGTTGGAAACATGCCAATTCCAAGAAAACTTTTGGAACAAGGAATTACCGACATGGTTCGCATCTCTGATGCACGTATGTCAGGAACTGCTTACGGAACTGTTCTACTTCACACTTCACCAGAAGCAGCAGTTGGTGGCCCACTTGCACTTGTTAAAACTGGTGACATGATTGAACTAAACGTTCCAAACCGCTCAATTAACTTACTTGTCTCCGACGAAGAGATGGCGAAACGTAAAGCGGCTTGGGTAGCACCAGCACCAAAGCACACACGTGGTTGGTCAAAGCTTTACTACGAGACTGTGCAACAAGCACACCTTGGCGCAGATCTTGATTTCTTGAACGGCTCATCTGGAAGCGATGTTGCTCGCCACTCGCACTAAAAAGGCTTTGCAAACTCGCAGTTCTCGGTAGCTTCAAGTTCTAACAAACGATTCCACTTTGCGGTGCGATCTGCGCCATGTGTTGAACCAACTTTAATTTGAGATGCGCGCCAGCCAGTTGCAAGATCAGCAAGCCAAGAATCTTCGGTCTCACCACTTCGCGCAGAAACAACGGTCTTAAAGTTATTTGCCAGTGCTGTGGTTAGAACTTTTTGTGTTGAGGTAACTAGGCCGTTTTGATTGGCTTTAATGAGGATTGCATTCGCGCTCTTCTCATCGATACCGCGTTGAAGGCGAGCAAGGTTTGTGGTGAATAAATCATCGCCCAAAACTTGCAGGCCCTTGGGTGCTAATTTCATAAATTCTGACCAGGATTGCCAATCATCTTCTGCGAAGGGATCTTCGATTGAAAGAATTGGATGATCACTAACCATCTTAGAAATAAAGGCCACGAACTCTTCCCGGCTAAATTCTTTGCCAAGTGCGGAAAGTTTGTATTTATCGCCATTAAAGAATTGGGTGGATGCGACATCAATTGCGATGCTTACATCTTTTTCTGGCTTAAGTCCGACTTCGGTGATGCAATTAGTAACGAATTCAAGTGCGTTATCGATTGTTGGGAATGCAATTCCCAGACCGCCTTCATCTGCAATTAAGTGAGTGATAGCGCCAGACTTTGCGCCTTTACTTGCGGCAAGTTCGCGGATTGCAACAATCCAGGAGAGCGCCTCGGCAAAAGAGGTTGCACCGTTAGGCAGAACCAAAACATCTTGAATATCCATCGTGCGATTTGCATGCGCGCCACCGGAGAGAATATTTACCATTGGCATTGGAATTAACAATTTGCCTTCTGGTTGGAAAAATCTTGCTAGTGAAAGTCCTGCAGTATGTGCTGCACCTTTTGCTATTGCAAGTGAAACTGCAAGCAGCGCATTTGCTCCTAGAAGATGGTGATCAGGAGTGTGATCGAGTTCGACCAAGATGCCATCTGTTGCAAGTGGGATTGGGCGGTGACCTTTGAGACGCGGCGCGATTACTGAATTAATGTTTTCGACTGCCTGGTAGACAGATTTTCCGGCATAAAATTTCTCAGACTTTGGCGTACCAGCATCGCGAAGTTCTTTCGCTTCATGCGCACCGGTAGATGCACCAGATGGAACGCGTGCGGTGTGTATTGAGCCATCTGAAAGCGTCAACGTAACTGCAACAGTTGGGCGTCCTCTGGAATCTAATACTTGGTAGCCAACTAAATTTTTAATGCTCATGCAAATAAGCCTTCAAAGGTTGCACTTGGATTAGCGATAGCTGACTTAGTCACGCTTTGAACTCTAGCCTTTGCCGCCTCATCTAGATAGTTAACTAGTGAAACTCCTTCAACTCTGGCAAGTGCAATTACTGCCACATGATGTGGAAGTGAACTAGCAACAGGTATATCGCAGGCATTTGCATAGGAATTTATGAAAGCTAGAGCGGTTTGGCGAAGTAGGTTTTTCTGAGATGGATCTTCGGTGCGCAAGAATTTACAGAGCAGATGCGCCGATACGAAACCGAGATCAAATACGGGATTCCCGGTATGCATAACTTCAAAGTCGAGAACAATTGGCCGATCTTGCGAATTAACCATGATGTTCTTGGGCGAGAAGTCACCATGAACAAGGGTTATTTTTACTTTAGTTATTTCAGTTATTAATTCTTGAATGCGAGAATCAAGTGGGGGATTTACCTTGGCGACGGCGCGATAAAACGGCGTAACTCGTAATTGATCAAAGAGGGTGTCTTCCATATATGCATCGCGAGATTCTTTTGAATTTGCTCCGAAGTTATGCCAACTTGCAAGGATGCGACCTAAATCTTCGCCAACACTTGGCTTGATTATGCCTTCGAGTAAATCTGATTTCCAAACTGTGCAATCACGTGGAAGTCGCTCCATGGTTAGCGTGAATTCTTCGGGATCAAAATCAACTAAATCTGGAACGCTTTCTGGAGTAATTGAATGCAGAAGTTTCATGCCATTTGCTTCGACGATTGCGCGGCGCTGATCTGCCTTCCAAACCGCAGCAACTTTCAACTGTGGAAGTGCTTGCTTTAGAACTAAATCTTTATCGCCTGCTTTGACTGCGAGAACAACGTTAGAGACTCCACCAGTTAACTCTTCTACGACTGCTGGGCCACTGATGATTTTGCGATTGGTTAAGTAAGCAACAACCGTGCTCTCATCAAGTAGTTCTTTCGCCATTTTAAATCTTTAGATTGTGCGAGCGATTGAAAATCCACGATCAACGAAGATGCTCTGCCCTGATATTCCGGTGTTTAGCGCAGAACCAAACATGTAAACGCTATTTGCAACATCGACTGGAGAGGCGAGTTCGCCACCTGGTGTTTGTCCCAGCACATTTGCAACTTGTTCAGGTGAAAGTGTGCGCGCAACCATTGGACTATTTACGATTCCGGGAAGAATTCCATTAACCAGAATCTTTTTCTGGCGACCAAGATCTACCGCTAGTGAACGAACAAGACCACCAACTGCAGCCTTTGTTACAGTGTAAGCAAACTTCTCTTGACGGGTGAATTGCTCCCAGATCGAACTTAGGATGACAACTTTGCCACTTTCGTTGATTGCATCTGCCGACATCAAAATTGAAATACTTTCAGCAATCACAGTTACGTTCGCTTCAAAAAGATCGTTCAACTCTTTGGTTCCAGTCTGCATCGCAGATCCATTTACATTCGCACCTTGAGCAAAGACCACGGCATCAAACTTGGATTTTGCAATTGCGGCAGGAGAGAGTGGTAGTTGGATATCGCAATCATTTGCGACCTTGCGAACCGCGCAAGTTACATCCCAGCCTTCGCTGCGATATTTATCCAAGATTGCGCCACCAAGAGTTCCGGTGGAACCGAAGATTAAAAGGCTAGGCATCAGTTATTTTTCGAAACCATAGCGAGTAAGCATTGAATGGCCTATTGCAGCGCGACGAACACGTTCGCGAGCAGTTGATTCAACAACACCTTGGATATGAGTTCCGGATGGATAAAGTCCTGGCGAGTTTCGAACTGTGAACTTGAGATAAATCGGAGCCGCGACTCGAACCAGGTCTGGAACTTCGTAGTGGCGTACTGGGCCACCGAAATCATCTGGACCTTCAACATACACATCAACTGGCACATCAACCTGCGCGCGAATTGCGGCAATTTGCTGAAGTGAAAGATCAGTTGCGAGGTTCAAAGTAGATGCACCCATTGAAACCATAAGTGCCGCAGTTGCTGGGTTATTGCAAGGCATTGCTACCGAAGTCTTCAAAATAAAATCACTTGGTAGATCGCCGTTGCGCTTTGCTTCACCTAGAACACTGAGAAGTCCCATATCGCCAACTAGGACTGAACGAAGTCCTAAATCGGCGCCATGTAAAACATCTTCAACTGCGTAGCGAACTTGATCGCCGCCGCGAAGAGTTGGGTTTGCAACGCCGCCTGCAGATGAGAGAACTTGCTTTCCGATATCCCATGAAGCGCGAGGTCCAACGAATAAACAGACTTCGATGTTCTCACTCTTACCAATTGCAACCATCTCTTTAATTTCAGTATCGGTCAACATCATGATTCCAGAGCCTTGCGAAATACGGGCTACTGGCAACTTATGCTTCTTAGCTTCTTCTAATACAACTTTAAATGCGGCTGGGCCTTCAACAGATGGAATTTCAATCTTCCAACGTGATCCATCGGCGAAACGCTTTGCAGATTCTGGAAGGCCATCGGCATCGGCGCTCTGAATTTTCTGCTTGGAAAGGAGAGAAATTGATTTCTTCATTGGACCGTTGGCATCACGAGTTGATGGCCAGTTACTTGCTTCGCTCATCTCTATCCTTTTCGTTGTTAGGTTAATTGTTAATTAATTAGGAAAAAGTACTGGTGCTACGCCGGGGACTTTAGGGGTGCAGATATATGTCTTGCCCCAATCCTTGCCTGGATTTTCAACGCCATCATGCGCAGTTGTTATAACCATTTGTTCAAAGTTAGGGCCAACGAAGGCGCAACTTGTAACCATCGGAACTGGCATTTCAATTACATCTGTAATGTTGAAATCTTTATCAAAGCGGCGCAGACATGAGCCACCCCAGAATGCAACCCAGATTCCATCTTCAGCATCGATACACATACCATCTGGCAAACCTTGGGAATCATCTGTGATGCGCCAACGAACCTTGCGGTTAGTTAATTCACCATCTGCATAATCAAAGGTGTCGATTGATTTAGCGAGAGTGTCGATGTAATACATAGTCTTGCCATCGGCCGACCAAGCAAGGCCATTACTCAACCAGATGTTATCGACGACTCTTGTTAACTTTTTTCCACCCTTATCGAGTCGGTAGAGCCCACAAGCGTTTGGATTTTCGGCCCAGTCATAAGGCATGCTTCCTAAAAATAAGTGGCCATCTGGTGCGACCTTTGCATCATTCCAACGATTTTTGAAAGTTGCGTTAACACCATCAGCATCGAAGCGAGTAGGTAGATTCTTAATTGAGCCATCAGGCAATCTACGTACTGGACCATTAGCAGTTCCAAGAAGTTCCGATCCATCGGCTGCCGGAATAATAAATGAAACATCTTCTGGCATGTCATAAGTACTGGTCTTGCCAGATTCAAGATTTCTGCGATGAACTAACTTCCCGTAAATATCGACCCAGATAACCTCAGAATTATTTGGTCCAATTGCTACTGGACCTTCACCTACATGACATGGGCGCTCGTCCCAAAGTTTAAGATTAATGTCAGAACTCATACTGGCACTATAAACGATGAGGTCCTTGGACTACTATTTTGAGATGAAGATTAGAGGATCAAATGGCCGCATCTAACCTGACAAGTTTCCAAGGACAAGTAGTTCTAGTCACCGGAGCCGCAAGCGGTATTGGTAAGGCAGCAGCCGAACTCATCGCAGCGCGCGCGGGCAACGTAGTTTGCCTGGACTTGAATGAGGCGGGGTTGAAAACTACCGTCGCTGAAATAACCGCAGCCGGTGGCAAGGCAAGTTACAAAACTTTAGATGTCTCTTCGCAAGCAGGTGTTAAGAAAGTCATCGCCGAAATACTTGCTGAACATGGTCAGATACATGCGCTCGCAAATTCTGCGGGAATCTCTGGTCCAACTGGAAAGCCAGTAGAAGAAGTTGATTGGGCTGCATTTCAAAAAACAATTGAAATTAATTTATTTGGAACTGTCTGGCTAACTCAAGAGTTAATGCCATCAATGAAGGCGAACAAATATGGTCGCATTGTTCACCTTGCTTCAATTGCAGGCAAAGAAGGAAATCCTGGAATGTCAGCATATAACTCATCAAAGGCTGGCGTAATCGGATTTGTTAAAGGTGTTGCAAAAGAGTGTGCAACATTTGGCGTAACAATTAATGCTGTTGCTCCCGCAGTAATTCGCACACCAATCAACGAAACAGTTGCACCTGAGATTCAGGCATATATGGTTTCAAAGATTCCAGTTGGTCGCTTAGGTGAACCAAATGAAGTTGCCGAGATAATTGCTTTCGCAGCATCAAAGGCTTGTTCGTTTACGACTGGTTTCACCTTCGACGTATCAGGTGGCCGGGCTACTTACTAATGTCAGATTTAATCTCCGGCGTTTGTCCGGTACTTAGCGTTCCCTTTACCGATTCTGGCGAAGTTGATTACGAGAGTTTTGAAAGCCTCGTTAAATGGATTATCTCCACTGATTCTAAATCAGTTCTCTTCTTCGGAGTTGCTAGCGAAAACATTAAGTTAAGTGATCCCGAGCGTTATAAGTTATTGGAAATACTCCTAGAAACACGTAAGGGAAGTGGCTTAAAAGTTATCGCCTCTGTTGCCGATCACGCATCAGAGCTAGCAGTTAAGCGGGCTAAAGATTATGAGGCGATGGGCGCTGATTTAATTAACATCTTGCCACCATCATTCTTTAATCCAAGTGCGGAACAAATTCGCTTTCACCTTGCCCAAATTCTCGGCGCCGTGAAAATTCCAGTTGTGATTCAACACTTGCCACAAGGTGGCGCATCAGCTGATGTTGCTGATCTCTTGACTCTGGCCGATGAATTTCCAAATCTAAAGATTGTTAAATGTGAATCAAATCCACCCGTAGATTCGATTAAACGAGTTGCTGAAATTACAAAGGGCAGAGTTCAAACCTTGATTGGCTGGGGTGGAATTTTCTGGGATTCAGGAGATACCGCCGGTGCAAAAGGAATTCAACCTGGATGTGGCGTAACTGATCTATATAAGTGGACTGAAGCGGCACTTGTATCAGGTGATCGCGCTGAATTTGTTCGTCGCTTAAATACTTTTATTCCATGGATAACAAGTTGGATTGATAATCTCGAATTATTGATTGCAGTTGAAAAACATATCTTGTTTAGAAGAGGAATTATCAAATCTGATTATTGTCGCCACCCTACGATGGCAATTACCGAAAAAGCAAAGATCGAAATTGAGGAATGTCTGCAACTGATATCGAAGGTTGCTGCTGGTAATGGCTAAAGATTTCGATCTCTTTACATTTGGTGAGACTCTCGCACTATTTATGACGACTGATACCGACTCAGTCATAACAGCCAGAAACTATTCAATGGATGCCGCTGGCACTGAAGCAAATGTGGCAGTGGCGGCCCACAATCTTGGACTAAACGTTTACTTCCAAACCAAATTAGGTCCCGACGAATTAGGCATAGCAGTTAGCAATAAATTTGCCGATGTTGGGCTAGCGACCAAACACTTCATTACTTGCGAGAACTACACCGGTGCGCTGGTTAGAAATCATGGCGGCACCCAGCCATTTGTTAATTCATATCTCCGCAGATCTAGCGCAGGTTCAACTTTCTCGCCTGCTGATATTGATGAAGCAGCACTTGTTAATTCAAAATGGCTTCATGTAACTGGAATTAGTGTTTCGATATCAGAGACTAGTAAGAACGCGGTTATTCATGCACTTGATATTGCTCGCAAAAATGGCGTGGGAATCAGCTTCGATTTAAATTATCGCAAGAAATTGTGGGATGAAGATATTGCTAGTGCAACATTGAATTCAATCATTAAAGATTTAGATGTTGTAAGTGGTGGCGTTGATGAATACGAAGTTATCTTTGGTTCGAAAGATCCAGAAGAGAACCTGGCGAAAGTTGCAGCGTTGGGAGTTAAAACTGCAATCATGACTGCTGGTCCAGAAGAGATGCGAATCTTGCACGAAGGGCGACGCTTTAATTTCTCACCAGTGAAAGTAAAACTCATTGATCCAGTTGGTTCGGGCGATGCCTTTATCTCGGGAACTATTTCTGGTCTTATTGGCGGGCTTTCAATAGAAGATGCAATCGCACAGGGAAGTAAATGTGGCGCAGCCGTCGCTGCAACTAGAGGCGATTGGGCCCTTATGATTACCGGTGAGAGCGGTGTTTTAAAATCAATTACGAGTGGAGTGCTAAATGTCTAGCAACAAGGAACTTTCATTTGATTCTGGCTTAGTCGCAATCATCCGCACTAAGACTGCCGATGAGGCACGTGCCGCAGCAACCGCGCTAATTGGCGCCGGCGTAGATGTAATTGAATTTACAACAACAACACCAGCCGTATTTGATTTGATTGAAGAGTTTGCCTCTAACACTTCTAACACCGGAGTTCATGTTGGACTTGGTACCGCGATGAATCGTGCTCACGTTTTGGCCGGAAAAGATGCTGGTGCAAAGTTTGTAATTTCACCACATGTCTCCCAAGAAGTTATCGAAGCAACAAAACAGGCAGGGCTTATCTCTATCCCAGGTGTTGCGACACCGACTGAAGTTGCAGATGCACTTCGCTTTGGCGCAGATATTTTGAAATTCTTTCCAGCATCTTCACTTGGCCCAAATTATTTGAAAGCGGTTTACGAACCATTCCCAGGATTAAATTGGATGGCTACTGGTGGCATAAGTGTTGAGACAATTCCAGATTGGATTGCAGCAGGAGTTTCCGGATTCGGAGTTGGTGGAAAGTTAACTTCTGGTGGGGTTGCAGAAATCCCTAACCGCGTAGCAGAATTTAAGAAGGCTATCGCAACTGCGAGAGGTAATTAATTAAAGATGAAACTTAAAGATCAACATATTTTCGTAACCGGTGGCGCAGATGGAATTGGTCGCGCTGTAGTTCAAGATGCCGCAGATGCCGGAGCAAAGGTTTCATTCTGCGATATCAATGTTGAAAAAGGTAAGGCTTATGAGAGTGAACTTAAAAGTGCCGGTTATCGTGCTTTCTTTGTTCAAGGCAATGTTGGAAGCGTAGAACAGATGCAGAACGTGCATGCCGCTATTACTAAGGAATTAGGCGAAGTAAGTGGTCTAGTAAATAACGCAGGACGAAATGCTTATTACGATCCAGTTGAGATGACTGAAGCCCAGTGGGATGATTTTATGAATGTTGATTTTAAAAGTATCTGGGTCACTGCAAAGTTATGTTTACCTGCAATGCGCAAGGCCAAAAAAGGTGCGATTGTTAATATCTCTTCAATTCATGCACGCATGTCTTATCCAAATTACTTTCCATATGCCGCTGCAAAGTCTGGCATTCTTGGACTTACTCGCAACTTGGCATTGGATGAAGCTAAAAATGGAATCCGCGTTAATGCTGTTCTTCCTGGATTTACTATGACGCCATTGATTGAGGATTACTTTGCATTGAATCCAGAGAAGCGTGCCGAAGCCCTTGCAGTTCAACCAATGGGTCGCATGGCCGAGCCAATAGAAATTGCAAGAGTTATTACCTTCTTATTAAGTGATGATGCTTCATTTGTAAATGGCGCCGATTGGACTATCGATGGCGGATTATCTGGAAGATTTGCCTAATTAATTATTAATGCGATTTTGCCACGTGGCGCTGGCGCAGATCTAAGAGCTTCAATTGCCTCAGCAAATTCACTCAATTTAAATTTATGAGTAACTAAATATCCTAAATCTAATTTCCCGGAGTTAAACATTTCTACGCTCTTCTTCCAAGCGGCAAGTGAAGAACCAAATGAACCGATGATATTTAGATCACCGTTGATTACATCATCTACAACTATGTCAGCCGTTTTCTGATGGCCGGGATAACCAAGTAGTAAAAGCGTTCCGCCTCGAACTAATTGTCCGATAGCAGCGCTAATGCGAGATGGTGCTCCGGCTGCTTCAATAATTAAATCGTATTTGTCCGCAGTTGGTTGAGTTAAGAATTGATCTACGCCGGCGCTCTTTGCGATTTGGTTCTGACCATCTTTTAGGCCGAGCATATGAATTACTTTAGGGCTGTAAGTCTTTGCCATAGTCGCAGCGATTAGCGCGATTGTGCCGTCGCCAATGATTAATATTTTAGAATTGGGCTTTGGATTGGCTTTCATAAACGCTTGAGTTACGACTGCAGTTGGTTCAGCTAAAACCGCAGATTCATCTGAGACGTTCTCGTTAATAACATGTGCCAACCAAGCAGGAACGGTAATCAAATCTGCTGCGGCGCCTGGTCTAGTGAATCCGATTTCATCATAAATTAAACAACGATTGGTATCACCATTCTTACATTCAAAACATTCTTGGCACGGGATAATTCCAGTAACTACGATTCGTGATCCAATTGCTGGAGATGTAACGCCCGGGCCATGCCCAATAACTCGTCCCGTCCATTCGTGGCCAAGTGAGGCTGGATATTTCACAAATGCTGGATCGCCATCACCAATGATGATTTCTAAATCAGTTCCACAAACTCCGGCAGCTATTGGTGCGACCAATAATTCGCCAGCACCCGCTATCGGGTCTGGTGATTCAATAAGTTCTGCGGTTCCGTTGCCAGATGTAATTAGTGATCTCATGATTGTCGAAATTCTACGAGTAGACTCCCATCATGTCTAACTTGCGGAGTAGCGAGTGGTTTTCTGGTGATGATGAAGTAGCACTTTCACACCGAGTCGTAATGGCTTCAATCGGCTATGAGATTGATGTAAACAATACGAAGCCAATAATTGGGATTGCAGACTCATCGAGTGATTTGAATCCTTGCAACCTGCCACTTCGAAATTTCATACCGGAAATTCAAAGAGGAATTATCGAAGCCGGGGGAATCCCAGTTGTATTTCCAGTTATGTCCCTTGGCGAAGATTTAATGAAGCCAAGTGCGATGCTCTATCGAAATATGCTGTCGATGGAAGTTGAAGAATATTTACGTTCTTACCCAATCGATGGCGTTGTTCTATTAGCAAATTGTGACAAGAGCGTTCCTGGTTCATTGATGGGAGCAATTAGTACTGATCTACCAACGATAATGTTTACAGCAGGTGCCAGACCAGTTGCGCAGTACCGTGGAAAACCAATTGGAACTGGAACAGATCTCTGGCGAATGTGGTCGGAATACCGAGCGAAAAAAATAAGTGAAGAGCAGTGGAAAGAATTCGAAAGTTGTTTAAATTGTGGTCTTGGTTCATGCAACACAATGGGAACTGCCTCCTCAGTTGCAATGATGGTTGAAGCACTTGGCTTATCTCTTCCAGGAACATCGGTTATTCCCGAGAGTGATCCGGCCCGAAAAGTTGCCGCATTTAATTCGGGGCGCGAGATTGTAAAGATGGTCAATGAGGAAGTAATTCCATCAAAGTTATTAACTCCGGCTGCATTTAGAAATGCAATGCGGGTATTGCATGCATGTGGGGGATCTACAAATGCCATAATCCATCTGCTTGCGATCTCTGGTCGTGTTGAGGGTGGATTAACGCTTGGCGCAATAACTGAATTAGCCAACGGGCTTTCAGTAATAGCCGATGTTGAACCATCAGGTGCGAAGTTAATTCAAGATT
>Ga0114966_10004695_pt1 | contig 11706 bp, 12 predicted proteins | sample M_130207_XF_Meta_FD_87029 | JGI IMG/M metagenome (GOLD analysis project Ga0114966, IMG submission 87029) | Freshwater microbial communities from Lake Montjoie, Canada to study carbon cycling - M_130207_XF_MetaG | ecosystem: Environmental > Aquatic > Freshwater > Lake | place: Lake Montjoie...
TCCTCAGTTGCGCGTTTAACCGCGCGATGCGCGTCGGATCACTCAGCTCCGGAAGCACTTCCAGCAAGCACAGGGACTGCTGACTCTTGGTCGACACACTGCTTCATCAATCGTCCAACACGGAAACGTGCCGTGCGCTTGGCAGGCACCATCACGCGCTCGAGCGTCTTTGGATTCTGAGCTACTCGCTCGGCGCGCTCGCGCACATCGAAGATTCCAAAGTCGCGGAACTCAAGCCGATTTCCTTTGCCCAACTCATTGATGACTTCATCAAGAAATCCCTGAACCACCTGGCGCACATCTTGTCGCTTTAGTCCTGACTGTTCGGCGAGCCGTTCAATCAGTTCCTTCTTGGTGACCGTGGACATGAGCTGCTCCTGAAAGAAGTGCGGTCCCGGGGCTTCGTCGCCCAACGAGTCTGCACAGTATGCGGTGCATGGGCATCTGAGTCAAGGCGCGTGCAAGGTGCAAGTGTCCGCTGACTAAAGGGTTGCGAGGATTACTACTTGACAAACTGTCCCCCGATTGGTCATGAATCGGGATAGTTATAAGCCTCATGGCCGTGGCGAGACGCCAACAAGAGCCGCCCGAACAGCCGCTTCCCCAGCCAAAAACTCCATACCAACCCGCACAACGAGCCATTCGACCCCGGCTGGCTCGCGAACAAGGCGTGAGAGTTTCGCCCAATCCTTCCCCGAGCAGATGACCGCCGCCCCCTTGGCTCGGGCGCGCGTTGCAATCTTCTCGACATCCTCCGCAGTAAATGCGTGGTGGTCAGGAAACCGGAAATCACCCGCAATGCGCCCCCCGTGCGCTGCCACATCAGCAACGAATGCATCGGGTCGTGCGAGCGCCGTGGCCAACACCAAGTGCGCACCATCAAGCGCCGCCAATGGCATGTCCCGACCACCAGCCCCGAATCGTTCAATACGCATCCAGGCATGGCGCGTCCACGCTGCGGGCGGTGCGCCGTGTAACCGCTCAACCTGCGCTGAGAGCTCGGGATCAATACACGTCGCACGCGTCACGATCACCATGCTTGCCCGGCGCAGCGCAACCGATGGTTCGCGAAGCCACCCTGCAGGAAGCAGTGCTCCGTTGATCGCAGGACGACCTGCATCAACAAGAACAATGTCAAGGTCTCGGGCAATCTGTCGATGCTGAAACGCGTCGTCGAGAACTGCACAATCGATTGTCGGATGTGCAACACGCATACGCGCAATCGATGCGATTCGATCTGCTCCAACAGCCACGGGTACTCCAGGAAGCATGACTCGAAACTCTTCGGCTTCGTCAGAGATTCCATCGCGCGTTCCGTAGCCACGCAGCGCAATCACAGGATGATGACCCGATGCCTGCAATGCTTCAACGCACCAACGAACAAATGGGGTCTTTCCAGTACCGCCGACCGAAACATTGCCAACACTGATCACCGGAATCCCAATGCGCGTCGGTGTTCGAAGATGTGCATCCCAGAGTGAATTCCGGGCACGAACAGCCATTCCATACGCAAATGCAGCGACATGAGCAAACGGTGCAAGCGCCGAATGAAGTGGACCTGCGGCGTTTGCAGAAGACACGGTGGCGCTCTGTGCAACGCTCGCTGAAGTTGTCGCAGAATCCGCAGTGTGCTCGGGTTGATTCATAATGCACCTGCAATTCCGAGCGCGGGAAGGATCAATCGGGTTGGTAGGCCCATGACTGTTTCTGGGTCGCCTGCGCAACTAAGTGGCCAGCCAGCCGCCAACCGCTCAGCGTAGTTGTATCCGCCCGCCTTGCCTCGCCATGCGCCACTCGCCGCATAATCAGCGATTGCAGCATCGGGAAGTTCCCCAAGTTCCACACGCGCCGTGTCCGCAAAGATCCGCCGATCACCAGAGCGCCGGTCGAGCACACATATCCCAGTGACGACATCGTGTGCGTCACCAACAAAGTTGCGCACCATGCGCTCGGCCTCAAGTGCGTCATGTGGCTTGCCGATCACTGCACCGCCAGCAACGCACATGGTGTCCGCCGCAAGTATCCAGCGCGGACCGCCACTTGCAAAGCGAGCCGCCGCATCTACAAGAACCTGCCTCGCCTTGAACCACGCCAAACTCATGACAAATCGTTCTGGATCGTGCCCGTCAGCTGGTGCATCAGCATCATCAATCGCGGGAACCATAATGATGAATGGAACACCGGCGGCGGTAAGCAACTCGCGCCGACGAGGCGAGCCACTTGCCAAAATGACATCCGCGACGTGCATCGCGTCGACCGAATCTGCAACATCGGCCGTACTCACGCGCTCACCGCCGTGCGCACAGCGGATTGAAGTGCGACGCGGGCGCGTGCCGCGACTCTGTCCACAGTCACGCGGCGCATCAATCGATCATCGAGTCGCCGGTCGCGATAGTGAAGCGGCGGCTCGCACTCGGCGAAATCACCCTGCAATGCCCAGCGCACTTCGCCCAAGAATCCGCTTCGGCGCGGATCAGTCGGGCCAAAAATCCCAACACACGGCGTGCCGAGCCCAGCAGCTACATGGAGCGGAGCAGAATCAATCGACACCACGAGCGAAGCACTGGCGGTCGCCGCGAGCAGTGCTCCTGCATCCGTGCATCCACACAAATCAACGCAGCGCGCACGCAATGCGGAGTCCGCTGGCATGAAGGCGCGTACGGCGTCCTGCTCGCCTTCCAATCCAACGAACGCAATCGTTTCGATGTCGCTATCAAGCACCTCAGCGGCAAGTGCATGCCAACGCTCCACCGGCCAACGCTTGGATTTCCAGCGCGAATACGGTGAAAATATCGCGTAGCGGCCATGCAGCCCCAAGTCCGTGCGCGCATCGAGCCAACGTTCGGTGTCATCAGTTGCAACAAACAACCGCGCATCACGCGCAGGGGCGCTCCGTACGTCCGGCGCGTCAACCCGCTGCGGCGCGCGTGTCCACCACGAACACAATCGACTGAATGTCGTTCCGTGCACGTCAACCACTCGGTCGTAACGTAGATCCCGCAGTGCACTGCTCATCCACCAAATCTGCACGACCAACTGCGAAGGATTCCAAACTGACCGGGTCATGCCGGCCGGACAAGCAATCACTGCGTCAAGCATGGGATGCGCGCGAATGGCGTCAATGAGTGATTCTTGAATAATCCAGTCAATCTGAGCCTCCTCGCACTCGCAGCGCAGCGAGGTCAACACAGGAACTGCCCGGCAGACATTCTTCAGGGAGTTCGGTCCCACCATGAGGATGCGTCCGGGCGGTGGGTGCATGGGTCGACCCTGCGCGGTGCGCAAGGAAATAGAAGTATAGTTCGCACCCCGGCAGGAACCCCACTGCACCGACCGCGAACTGTTTGACGATGTCCGACTCACCACAAAAGCCAACCAGTACGCCGGACTCCGCAGAGCGAGCACGACTCGGCACCACGATGTCTGGTGCAAACGCGAAGCATTCCATCGAGACACTCATCGGCCGCGCTGCCGTGGAGCGCGGATTGGCAACGCGCGACCAAGTACTCGCGGCGTTCGAAGTGCTCAAGCAGATTCCCAAGGAAGAACGCGCGGCACAATTTGTGCGGGTCTTCACTGGTCGCGGGGTACTCACGACTGAGCAGATCGAAACACTCCGCGGCTGGATCGGTGAGGACAGCGACCCATCATCAAAGTCCGGATCAAGCATGGCTGGACCGCCCGTCACCGCCGCGCTTTCCATTCCTGGCTACGAAGTCATGAAGAAGCTCGGCGCCGGTGCGATGGGCACCGTCGTACTCGCCAAGCAGCTCAGCCTTGACCGACTCGTTGCCATCAAACTATTGCCCAAGAAGTTCGCCTCTGATGCGCAGTACATCGACCGCTTCTATAAGGAAGGCAAGGCCGCTGCCAAGCTGAACGATCCCAATATCGTGGCGGCATACGACGTCGGTCGCGCCCCGGGTGGCGAGTACTTCTTTGTGATGGAGTACATCGACGGCGACACCGTGTTCGACCGCATCCAAGTGAAGCGGCGCATTCCAGAGATGGAAGCAATTCATATCGCTCGACAGGCGGCCAGTGCACTCAAGCATGCGCATGAAAAGGGATTCATTCACCGCGACGTGAAGCCGAAGAATCTCATGATCAATAAGGCCGGCGTTGTGAAGTTGGCTGACCTCGGCTTGGCACGCGCGGGCGACGACTCCGCCGCGATTACTGAGGAAAAAGGCAAGATCTTCGGCACTCCGTACTACATCTCGCCGGAACAAATCCGCGCGCGCGATGTGACGCCCGCCACTGATATCTACGGTCTCGGCGCCACGCTCTACCACATGGTGACGGGGCGCGTTCCTTTCGATGGCACCGCCCCGAAAGATGTGATGCAGAAGCATCTGCGCGAGCAACTCGTTCCCCCTGATCAGATTGCTACCAATCTCTCTGGTGGCCTCTCCATGATCATTGAGATGATGATGGCAAAGGATCAGCGCGAGCGTTACCACTCCGCTGGAGACCTGATTGAAGATCTCGATCTTGTGGCTGCCGGTGAAGCTCCAGTGCACGCGCGCCCAAAGCTCGATAGCCCCATTTCCGGAATGGATTCACTCGGTACCACAGGAGACGAAGTGGCAATCGCCTCCATGCCACGAGCACCAAGCCCATGGTCAACACCAGTGGGGATCACTGTCCTCGCTCTGCTCGCAGTCAGCGTGATCGGCAACCTGCTACTTCTCGCGCTCAACATGCGCGGCGGCAAGTAAGCGGGCTCAGGCGAGGGCGAGGCCTACGCCTAGGCCTAGGCCACGGCGTTTCATTTCAGCAGCAGCCTGAGCGTTAGCGCACCTCAACCAGCAGTTCGATCTCCACGCTCGCGCCCAATGGGAGCGCGTTCGTGCCGACTGCTGCGCGCGCATGTCGGCCAGCCTCGCCAAAGAGTTGTTGCAGTAATTCGCTGCCGCCGTTGGCAACCTTCGGCTGATCCGTCCAACCATTGTCCGATTGCACGAACACGCCAACGCGCACAATCCGGACGACGCGCGAAAAGTCGCCGCCGATCTGGTCGCCAATCACTGCAAGTCCGTTCAGCACGCACTGTCGCGCTGCTGCCTGCGCGGCCTCGAACGAACACACCGAAGGCACTGGCCCCGTTGCCATGAGCTGGCCATCCTTCATGGGCAGTTGCCCGGACACGTAGATCAGATTCCCAGTGCGAACCGCCGGGATGTAGGCGGCAACGGGCTTGGGGGCGGCAGGCAGGGTCAATCCAAGAGTGGCGAGTTGCTGTTCGAATGTCATGTGGGCATCCTAATGAGGGACAAGGATGGCGGGGCGAGGTACTTATTGGAACCAGCCATTGGAAAATTCTCGCAATTCAGATCGAGGACTTGCCAACACTTGGGGCCAGACCGCCGTATCTTTCCTCTGGACAGACGGAGCGATTGCCTCGCCTGCTCGACATCCCGACGCGCCTGGAGCACAAAGCGCTTACCTCTCGACTGCGGCATCCCCCGCGTTCTGCCTCGCAGAACGGTCCCTCACTCTGTGTGACGGACTTTACGGAACATGAACTGATGCCATACCTGCGCCGCATGAGAGGTGCCCCGCACCGCCGGACCTGAGTGTCCCGACGGTATCCCCAGACGCCTGAGCCACCCCGCCCAACGATCGCATTGCGATCGCGTTTGCGGATCGCATAGCGCGATTCGGACTCTCGGCGGTCATAGCACAGGCGCCAGCCCCAACGCGCATTCTGAAGTTGCTTTGTCGATGCCTTGTTGGCATCAGAGCTCGCTCGTGCGAGCGGTTGGTTATTCAAGTGGTTGCTCTCTCCGAATCGTCTCTTTTAGGAGTCACTGAACATGAAGAAGCGCGCATTCACGCTCGTTGAGTTGCTGGTGGTCGTGGCCATCATCGCCCTGCTGGTTGGTCTCTTGCTCCCGGCCTTGGCCAAGGCGCAGCAGACAGCGAAGACCGTTAAAGACTCAAACCAGATCAAACAGGTCCACACTGCGATGGTGAGTCGAGCCAATGAGTCCAAGGGTGGCAAGATGCCCACGCCTGGTCTCATCAACCGGCTTGCGTACGGCGGTCAACAGATCCCCGGCGAAGGCGAGGAAAATTTCGCTCAGAACAATACGCAGAACTTGTATTCCGCATGCGTCGCGCAGCAGCTCTTCAATACAGACATCCTGTACGGCGCCACCGAATGCAACCCGATCGTCAGGGCGTACACCAACTACAACTACGGCGCCTATCGCCCCGCAACGGACAGTTACTGGGACGCCGCTATGCAGGCGAAGATCGATGGCACGGTTGGCACGAACGAGTGCAACACGTCATTCGCACACCTGATCCTCTGCGGTCTGCGCAAGAAGCAACATTGGCGCAACAACTTGGATTCGTCCAAGCCGCACATGTCGACCCGCGGCTGCAAGAACGGCGTGGTCACTGGAGACGAATATGAGTATAGCCCAACCCTGCGCCTGCATGGACCCCAGAAGAGCTGGGAAGGCAATGTCTGCTTTGGAGATACCCACATGGAGTTCGTGGAAACCTTCCGACCAGACGGTGTCTTCTATGAGTGCGGCACCTACAACGGTGGAAACTTGACGAAGGACAACCTCTTCGCTTGCGCTGGCACTACGCCATCTGAATTCACCGGTAACGGCTGCGTCGATGTCAACGCCAGTAACGCACCACAGGCGTGGGCTGGTGGCGACACAATGCTTGGAATCCACCCCAACGGCGCCACCGAATTTATCGCCATCCCGGCATATGACAAGCTTGACAATCAGTGATTCCACTCCACCCGGCATTTCAATTACCAACACCCTGACATGAGAAATACTCACATGAAGAACCGCACCCACAACAAGGGATTCACCCTCGTCGAACTGCTCGTCGTGATGGCGATCATCGCACTGCTTCTCGGCCTCCTGCTCCCGGCACTTGCCAAGGCTCGCGCTACGGCTCGCCAGGTCAAGGATGGAACCCAGGTCAAACAGATTCACCAAGGCTGGCTCACGGCATCCAATGACTCGCAGGGCATCTTGCCTCTGCCTGGCGAAATCAATCGCGTCGGGGCAGTGCCCGGACGTGGCGATATTGACGAGATTCAGAATAATCACGCCAACTTGCACGGCTCCATGATTGGTCGTGGATACGTCAATGCACAGATCATGGTGTCACCCGCCGAGATCAGCGCTAAGGTTGTTCCATGCTCTACCTACAACATGAACCAGATCAAGCCAGCGAACGATGTTTACTGGGATCCGGGAGCGGGCACCGGCTTTAAATGCGACCTACTCGTGCAGAGCAACACTTCGTATGCAGCGATGCCGATTGACCCCACTTCGCGCCGTAAAACGGAATGGAAGAACTCCGGTAACTCACGGTTCGCCGTCATCGGCAATCGTGGTCCCAAGGCCGGCGCCGTCACTGGCGATGACTACACCAACTCCAAGACGCTGATGATTCACGGCGGTAACAAGGAGTGGGACGGCAACATCGGTTACAACGACAACCACATTGAGTACGGTCGTACCTCGTACCCAGAAAATGTCAAACCACTCGCACAGGCCGCCTGCAGCGGTGGACCCGCAGACTTGGTGATGAGCAGCCTCTCGCAGGACAACATCTTCAAGAACGACACGGGCTGCCAAACTGGCGGCAAGAAGAATGTTGACAGCGTCCTCTGGCTTCAGAAGACGTCGTCGAACACCACCGCTACTGGCACCACCACCTTGGATATCTATAGCGGCTCAGATTTCGTTACCTGGGACTGATAGACGAACTGGTACTCATCTTTCCCGCGGCCGGCAATTGACGCCGGCCGCGGTGCTTTTTGGACGGGATATCCTGTAAGAATCTCATGCAACACTCAGGAGAAGCAATTCACCGACGGTTGATCGCAACGACGATCCTAGTCCTCGCGGCCCTCCTTGCCCCGGCAGTGCGCGCGCAGGCACCTGCCGACGCGGTTGCGGTCCCTGCATGGCGACAAGCAACGCGGCTCGCGGTGATCACTGTGCATGGCGAGATTGATGCAATCACACGAAGCAGCGTCGAGCGGCGAATCAACGAAGCCGCCGCAAGTGGATTCAACGCCGCCATCCTTGAGATCGACACACCTGGCGGCGACATGTATGCCACGCTGGAACTGTGCCTCTTCTTGAAGGATCGCGCTCCGCTGCCAGTCTGGGCGTGGGTACATCCCAAGGCGTACAGCGCGGGTGCAATCATCGCGCTTGCCTGCCGCGGGATCATCGTTTCTCCTGGCGCTGCGTTTGGTGATGCTGCACCGATTGCCGTAGTTCCCGGCATGGGATTGCAGCCCCTGCCAACCGCTGAGCGCGCGAAGATGGAAGCACCAGTGCTCGCAGAGGTGGTCGATAGCGCCCGGCGGCGAGGCTATGACGAGAACCTTGTTCGTGCATTCGTCAGCGCGCCCGACGAGGTGTGGCTTCTCGAGCGAGTCACTCCGGAAGCAGGTGGCGGCGCGCGAATTTTTGTTGGTAGACCCGAGTACCGCGAAGCCTTCGGAACCGATCCGCCCACCATGCGCTCCGCGGGCACACAACGCACCGCCATTGCAGATGGCGCGCCTACGATTCCATTTGTTGACCTTTCGCTGCGGCGGCGCAACGACGATGGTCCAAGCAACGCGGCGGAGCGCGATGTCATGGTTGAAGACCAACAGACCCGCCCGCCGGTTCGTGAGCGCCTGACCGCTGCAACAGCCAGGGAGTGGCGTGTCGTTGCGCAGGTTGATGGCGCAGAAGAGCTACTCGTGACTTACGCGCCCGAAGCGATCGCTTTCGGACTTGCCGATCGCGAAGTCGGCACCGACCGGGAACTCGCTTCGTACTTCGGCGCAACATCGCAGCAGCGGCTCGATGAAAATGCCGGCGACGCGCTTGTGCGATTCTTGACGAGTTGGCCCGTGCGCCTCATCTTGGTGGTGGTACTTCTTGGCGGATTCCTCATCGAAATTGCCGCGCCCGGAATCGGATGGTTCGGAGCAGCCGCAGCCTTGGCACTCGCGCTGCTCGTTGGAGCCCCTGCCTTTGCCGGGGTCACTACTTGGTGGCCATTGTTAGTGGTTCTCTTGGGCGCCGCGCTCGTGCTCGTTGAGATATTCCTGATTCCTGGCGTTGGTGTGGTGGGCTTCCTTGGCGGTGCCTGCATATTGGTTGGGCTCGTCGCCGGGTTCCTCGATGCGCCACTTTCGTCGCCAGAAGGTCGTGATGATCTCACGACCGCTATTGGCGTGGTCGCTGGTGGAGGCATTCTGGCGATCGGCGCTGCCTGGGCGCTTCTGCGCGTTGTGCCGCAATCGCGACTGCTGCACGGCGCGATCTTGGGCGCTACGACCGGCGGCGTTGGTCCATCGGCACTCGTGCTTTCGTCCGGCGCAGTTCCGGTGGGTAAGCGCGGAATAGCCGTTTCGCCACTCCGTCCGGTGGGTAAAGCGGAATTCGAGGGAGTTCTCATGGATGTGCAAGCAATCGGACCAATCATCGCTTCCGGCGCGCAGATCGTGGTGGTGCGCTCCACCCCGTACGCTCTTGAGGTGGAAGAAGTCAACGAATGAACGACTGCGCGGCCATCACTTTGCTTGCTGACACAACTACAAGTGGTGATTCATCCATTTGGATTGCTGCCGGATTCGTACTTCTTGCAGTAGCCGTGGTGCTCGGAGTGCTCGAACTCTTTGTGCCAACGGGTGGCGTGCTTGCAGTAGCAACTGCGAGTTGCCTTGTTGCATCAATCATCGCATTCTTCATGCATGGAATGCTCTGGGGCTTCGCTGCACTCCTTGCTTATTCCGCAGGCGCGCCATTCGCGGTTGTATTTGGATTCAAGCTGTGGACGCGCACGCCAATTGCGCGCCGGATGGTTCTTGGAAACACAGAGAGCGACGCCGATGGTCAGGCCCCCGGCACTGCTGCGCTTCCCCCCGTCGCCATCGGCACCGAGGGAGTGGCGCTCACCCCGTTACGCCCCATCGGATTCGTTCGATTTGGGGAATTGCGAATCGAGGCCGCTGCAGAAATGGGGATGATCGATATCGGCGCCCCAGTGACGGTTGTCGAGTCAAACGGCGACCGAGTGGTGGTTCGAGTGCGCGGTTAACATCCGCGCATGACTACAGAACACGCTGCTCGCCACGGATTTTCCCTGCTTGCACAATCAGCTCCGGGTTCCGCACTCGGCAGCAACTTCAACATCATCTTCTGGGTTGTCCTCGCCATCGTTGGACTGATCGGCTTCGTCATGCTGATCGTGATCAGCCAGTACATCCAATTGGCTGTGCAGGCGTGGCTGTCGGGCGCGCCGGTCAGCCTGCTGAAACTGGTGATGATGCGCCTGCGCAAAGTCTCACCGACGGAGATCGTCTTCAACAGAATTTCCGCGAAGAAGGCGGGGCTCGAGATTGATTCCGATCAACTTGAAAGCCACTTCCTTGCCGGTGGAAATATCGAGCGCGTGGTGCGCGCGATGATCGCGGCAGACAAGGCCAAGATCGACTTGCCATGGGACCGCGCCACCGCCATCGATCTCGCCGGACGCGACATCCTTGACGCCGTCAAGACCAGCGTTGACCCAAAGGTGATTGATTGCCCAAGCGTGCAATCCGGTCGACAGACCATCGACGCAGTGGCGAAAGACGGTATCCAGCTGAAGGCCCGCGCCCGCGTCACCGTGCGAACGAACATTGCACGGCTCGTCGGCGGTGCCACTGAAGAGACCATCATCGCGCGCGTCGGCGAAGGCATTATTTCCACCATCGGCAGCGCTGAGGATCACAAGAGCGTTCTTGAGAACCCCGACAAGATTTCCAAGACCGTGCTTGCCAAGGGTCTCGACTCTGGAACCGCATTCGAAATTCTGTCCATTGATATTGCAGATATCGATGTCGGCGAGAACATCGGTGCCAACCTGCAGACCGCGCAGGCGGAGGCTGATACGAAGCGATTCCAAGCGCAAGCCGAGCAGCGCCGAGCACTGGCTGTTGCCCTTGAAGCTGAACATCAAGCCGAGGCAGAGAAGAACCGCGCGCTCGTGGTACTGGCCGAAGCAGAGATCCCCAAGGCGATCAGCGAAGCGCTGCGCAGCGGCAATCTGGGCCTGATGGACTACTACAAGATGCAGAACATGATGGCCGACACCAGCATGCGCGCTTCGCTCGGTAAACCGGAGCAGCAATCCTGACATCGAGCGCTGGACTGTCACACGTATGCCAATTCTCCATGTGGTGATGCCTGTCTTCAATGAGGGACCAACCCTCGCGGAGATCGTTCGCCGCGTGCTCGAAGCGCCGATGCCTGCCGGGTGGAGTGTTCGATTGGTCATGATTGATGACGGCAGTCGCCCAGATGCCGCGCAAGCGACGGCGAGTTGTGCATCAAGGAGCGGCGGCGCAGCGCAACTCATCGTTCATCCGCACAACCGAGGCAAAGGTGCAGCGCTGATGACTGGCTTCATCGCAGTACTCGCCAGGGCGAGCGGCATTGATGCCATGCTTGTCCAAGATGCCGATCTTGAATATGACCCCGCCGACTTTCGTGCGCTCGTTGATGCCCTCGCCGACCCATCCATCGGCGCCGTATTTGGAAACCGCTGGGGCGGAAACAGAGAACGCACTAACTACCGACGCCTGCACGCCTTTGCGAACAGTACACTCACATGGGTCAGCAACCGAGCCACTGGTCTTGGTGTCCACGACATGGAATGCTGCTACAA
>Ga0114966_10004697_pt1 | contig 11704 bp, 20 predicted proteins | sample M_130207_XF_Meta_FD_87029 | JGI IMG/M metagenome (GOLD analysis project Ga0114966, IMG submission 87029) | Freshwater microbial communities from Lake Montjoie, Canada to study carbon cycling - M_130207_XF_MetaG | ecosystem: Environmental > Aquatic > Freshwater > Lake | place: Lake Montjoie...
AAATAAAAAGTAAAAAATAAAAATGACCTTTGGGTCTACTCAAAAGAGTTAAAAGTACAAAGTATCATTATGCCTGTTGTTATGAGTGGATATCTTATTGCAAACATGCCTTGTCCACCACCTCCTCGTAAAGGTTATACATTATACTTTAATAAATTTGTAAACAAATGGATTTACACAAAAAATTAAAAAAATTAAAAATTAATAAAAATTTTAAATTTCTGCTTCGGCAGGTCCCTACGGGGATTAAAAATTTTAAAAACCCTCGGGTTCCTCTGACGAGGTTAAAACAAAGAAAAAGAAAGATTTAACAAATGGAACAATATAATAAATTTTTTGATTTTATCCTTAGTTGTAATGATAAAATTAGTTCAGATAAAATACTTGAACCTTTAAACAGTTTATTTCATAGTTTTGGACTAAATAATCTTGGAGATGGGATTTGTTTTGTATTTATACGATGCTGTCAATATACTGAACATTTTACAATTTCATTATTAAATGAAATGAATAGTAAATTTCAAGATCAACTAATAAAAACAACTGAAATTATTAAAGAAAATATAAATAAATTATTTCATGAACAAGAATTAAAGATTAATAAAATTAAAGAAAACGAAAAAGAAAAATTCCATGATATAAATAAAGAATTGAACATACTTTCTTCTGAAGTTGAAAAATTACGTTCTTCTAACAATGTTCTTGAATCAATAGATAATTTGCATTCAGAAAACCAAGAATTTAAAATGTTTATTTTATATATATTAGATGAACTTAAACATTTAAAAGAACATAATAATTGTTTAAGTGAAAGAATACTTTTTTTAGAAAATAAACCTCCATTGATACATTATTAAAATTTCTAAAAAATTATCAAAAAATTATCAAAAAATTATCAAATTTTAACAAAAAAAAAAGTACCTTCGGGTACAATACACTACCTTAATCAAAAATAAAAAATCTTTAAAATTTCTAAACTTTTAACAAATATGGTTTTCAACATGAGTATTTCCGAAGAAGAATGGATGGTAAAAAAATTAAATGGTGATAATGTTATTCAAAATAAAATAACATTTATTGATTACCTTATGAGTTTTTTAAAATATTTACCTAAAGAATTTGGAAGTGCTAGTATACGTTTACCTTCTATTCTTACTAAAGAAGAACGTCATATCATCCATAAATTCACAAGTCCAGGATTTAGTTCAGAATCTTTTGATCTAGATGATGATCGTTATATGGTTGTATATTTAAGCGCAAGTACTATTAGAGAATACATTGAAATAAATGGTCCACCAGTTCAACCATTAAATGATATCCAAGAAGAAATTGTTGAAATTGACCAAGTTGAAACCGATCATGTTATAGTTGATGTTGAAAGTGACCATGTTATAGTTGAAATTAAAGAAGAAGTTGTATTAAGGAATGATAAACAACACCTTTTTGATATAATGATACATTTTATTGAATCAAATTTACCTGATGAACTTAATGAGTATATTACTAAAAATTACAAAATTACCAAAGTTTAAAAAACATTTAAAAATATTTAAAAATTAACAAAAACTTAAAAAACCTTCGGGTTCCCTGAAAAGGGTTAAAAAAAGTCATACTTATTCTTTAAACTTTTAAATGTCTTCTGCTTCCCGTATTGAGAAACTTAACATTGAATTTGAGAAAAAGATTAATAAACTCAAACTTGAATTTGAAAAAGAAGTTAACAAAATTAAACTTGAAGTTGAAAAAGAAGAAAAGAAAGAAAAGAAACCAACCAAAACTAAAAAACCAAAAAATATACAAGATTGTGTGAGTAAAGAAGAAGTTGATAAGTTTAACATGACTGAGTTAAAAAGTTTTATTAAAAAAAATAAAATTGATTTTAAGAATGCCTCTTATAAAGAAGACTTTGTTAAAATTGTTTTCAAGTATCTCAAAGAAGAAAGTCCTGAAGAAAGTTCTGAAGAAGAAACTGAAGAAAGTTCTGAAGAAGAATCAGAAGAAGAAACTGGTGGTGATGACGATGAATGGGAATACTACTATACATACTAAATTAAAAATTAAAAATTAAAAATTAAAAACTGCTTCGGCAGTTCCCTTAGGGGTTAATCTTATTTAAAAATGAATACATCCAATTACGAAATGTTTGAAGAAATGTTTGAAAAGATCCATAATTCTAATTTTAATGAATTAAAAGTTATGTATGGTGAAAATAATAAAATTTTACATATTGTATGTGTTGATACTGATAAAATTACAGTAAGTATTGATAATATTGAATATTATTATGTTTCTGATAATGAAACAAAAGATATGACTAATTTTTTAAAAACCGAAGAAATTAAAGAAATTAGAATTGAAGGATTTGTTATTATGAATAATATTTATAAATATCCTGAACTATTTAGTATAAAAATAATTTAAATAAAACCTTAAAAGTTAATTGTTTCACTTTGGTGAAACTTTTAACACCGTAAAAGCAATTTTAACAAAGTTTTCAAAATGGATACCCTTAAAAAAATATTTACTCCAACTGGTAATAAAAAAAAAGATAAAGAACGCGGTCAAGAATATGCAAAGGTAGTTGGTATGGATGAAGCAAATTCTAAAATGGCAGTTGTCATGGCAACTAAAGGTCCTAAAGCAGCAGCAAAAGCAATGATGAAAGATTGTGGTGGTGACTACTGGGAAATGCGTGCAAAGTATGGTTAAAAGTTAACTTTTAAAAAACCTTCGGGTTCCCTGAAAAGGGTTAAAAGGAAATTTGACGTTAAAAGGAATCATGGAACAAAATACTGAACAAATGTATGATCAATATTACTGTTTATATAATACAAATTCTATTGAAATATTTATAAAACGAACAATGGAAGAATATAAATCCATGTTTATAGCACACGATATTCAAATAAAATTTTTAAATTCAAAAATACTCCAACTAGAAAATGAAATTGAAAAATTAAAAAAATAATTAAAAAACTGCTTCGGCAGTACCCTACGGGGTTAAAAGCAAATGTATGTTAACCAATTCTAATTATAATACATTAGTTCGTCGTAAAAGTTTTATTGCTTTACAAATTGACCAAGTTGAACAAATGAACCAAGTTGAACACATGGAACAAATGGAACAAATTCATTTTAAAAAGAAACAACTTGAACGTGCTATTGAAATTATAAATAAAGAACAAACTTTTTTTAATAATGTATTAGTTATATATTACATATTTTGTAAATGTATTTTATCATATGTTCATATAAAAAATATATATTCCAAAGTGTATACCATTAAAAAAATTTACATTAATTCAGAAAATGAACAACTTATAATTGAACATCCACTTACATTAAAAATAACAGATTGTGGAATCCATGTTCATACGTTTTTTATTCCATATGAATATATAATTAAATTCAACAAATTTGATGATGATATTTATATGGAAGTATTTGCATCTATTATAAAAAATAATGACAATACAGTACAATTAGAAATAAAAAAAGAAGTTTTAAAAATATATATGAAATTTGATAAAAGTTTTATTTCAGATATACTAAAAAATATTAAGAAAAATATGTATTATCATATAAAATACAACAAAATTGATGTTTCTGTTATTGATTATTTTGATAAGAAAAAATAAAGTTTTTAACACCAGTTACAAAAGAATTAACAAATAAATAAAAAACCTTCGGGTTCCCTGAAAAGGGTTAATAAAAGTTAAAACAAATTAAAAATGCTTACTGGTAATCTTGCACATGCAATTGTAGTTTTTCACAATGTATTTTCTCAAAATTGTAAAGAAATTCAGGTGGATTACAATGAATGTGTTATCCATTTCTACTTATTGTTTTTTTTATCATTTTTTATTGTACCCTTTATTTTAGTCTTATTTATTTATAATATACAAAAAGGTAAAGAACTGATATCACTCTTTTACTTTTGTCTTTTAGTTGGTATTTATATCACAATGGAATAAAAGATAATAAATTAAATTAAAAAACATTAAAAACCTTTGGGTTCCCTGAAAAGGGTTAAAAATGGATAACGTTGATCGTGTTTTACTTACAGGAGGACTTTTTTTCTTTACTCTTTTTATTTACCTTATTTACAAATGGTTATAAAATATATAACTTTGCATTACGACCCTTATGAAAAAAAATTTGGAGATGGTTTTTATCCTTGTACAACATTTGTAAAAGGATATGAATCCATACTCACTGGTTTTAAAAATGCAGATGGTTGTTGGATACAAATATCAGGTGATTCAATTACTGGTTTAGATGGAAATGAAAGAAATAATATATTAAAATTATTAAATGATGACGTCGTTCAAAGTAAAAATATTTTAGATAAACATGGATACTTAATTTAAATTTAAAAAAACTTAAAAGATTTATTTTACCTTTGGGTACAATAAATCACCACAACAAAAAAAGATTAAAAACATGGAGTTTGTAAAACGATACATCTTTCCATCTGATTATCACAATGTCATTTTGGTTAATAAAGAATGGAATAAAATAATTTCAACAATGAAAGAACACGTATTGTTACATTATTTATTAAAAGAAAATGGATGGTTTTCAAAATACACTCATAACATTATAAAACGAAAAGAATTAAATTATACAGAAATACTTGATTGTTTATTAGAAGCATTTAAAGAAAAAACAGATAAAGTTTTATTACCACGTTATAAAGAACCTTTTAACTACGTTCTTATTTCTAGAATTAAAAAAAGGTTTCCTTGGTTAAATTTGTGTGGATACTAAACAAAGATATAATACCAATTAATTAAAAAACCTTTGGGTTTCCTAAAAAGGGTTAAAAAAGTTTAAATGTTTACTCACAGTGAAAATTCTTCTTTTAAAGCATACAAAAAACCAGATTATATTGTTCCATATTGTGAAGTAATGGAAATGATTGAAGATAATGATGTATTATACAATGAATATAAAAAATTGTTAAGTTACGATGAACTGATTCAATTTGTAAATACATTAAAAATTGAATTTGTTTTTGGAAAAATTACACTTGTAAAAAAATAAAAAAAAGAGATTTTAACACCAGTTACAAATTAAAGATTTTAACAAAAAATAATATACCTTAAACGTTTTTAGTTACCTTTGGGTACGATAAAACACCTTAAAATAAATTAAAAATGGATATTCTTTTTTATTTTAACAAATGGAAAGAATTTGTGGAAATAAAAAAATACGACAAATGGTGTGAAGTTCACAATGAAGAACTAATGGAAGATTATTTTGCAGAACAGAATAACATGGAATCAATTTACTGGTGCTGGAATTGTAAATACAGTTCTTGTGAAATTCATTAAAAATAAAAAACAAAAAAAATAAAATTTAACAAAAATAAAAAGACCTTCGGGTTCCTTGAAAGAGGTTAACAAAAAGCAAACAAGTCTTCTAATTTTTCCAAACTTCCAAAAACAAATGTCTACCATCAACGACCGCATCGTAGAGTTTATCACTACTCACGGACTTACCGACAGCGATGAGTTACGCAATAATATTTCTGACTTTGTCAGTGGATGCTGGGCAGATCATTTCAAGGTTACCCTTGGAGAAACTATTCCAAATGACAAAATCAAGAAGGTTTCCAAGGAGAACAAGATTGAAGAACCATCTGAATGCAAAAATCGCGATGAACTTCGCAATTGCACCTCAGGTACTCTCAATGAGTTCTGCAAGAAACAAGGACTTCGTGTCGGTGGCAATAAGACCGAGATCATGGATCGCGTCTGGCGCTATCTCCAGGGTAACAATTCTGAGGAAGACATGTCTCCTCGGAACAAACCCAAGAAGGAGAAAAAGGCAAACGAAAAGCATGACTGCTACGGTTGCACCAGCAAAGGTACTCCCTGTGCTGTTGCTGCGACGGTAGAAGTTGATGGTTGTTGGTTCTGCTGGCGTCACGAGGAGACTGCTCAGGAAATCATTGCGAACAAGCAGTCTTCCAAGAAAGAAGTTGCTAAGGTAACTGAGAAACCTAAGAAGTCTTCTGAGAAGTCTTCTGAGAAGTCTCCTGAGAAGTCTTCTTCCAAGAAATCTTCTGAAAAGAAGAAACTTGTTGAGGATGAACTCAGGACTGATGACTCTGAAGTAGAGTCTTCTACCAAGAAGAAATCTTCCAAGAAGAAAATTCCGGAACCAGAACCGGAACCAGAACTTGAGTCAGAATCTGAAGAAGAAGTTGATTCCGAACAGCAGGAGACTGATGATGAAAATTAAATAAAAAAATAAAAAACAATAAAAATAAAAAAATAAATTAGAAAAACCTTCGGGTTCCCTAAAAGGGTTTAAAAGATAACCATGAATTCTCTTATAAAAAGTTTAGAAATTTTTGCAATAAATAAAGATGAAGAAACATTTGATAATAATATTGATAATATTATGAGTAATTTAAAATTAAATGAAGAAGAAGAAGAAGAAAATGATCCAGATTATGAATGGGAATTATTAAAATCAGAATATTCTAAAATACGATATATTTGTCAATTATTAAATCATTATCATTATATTCTTCCTCCTAAATTTTTTAATCTTTTAAAAATTTTTACAGATTCACTTGATAAAACAACTAATATTTATATATCTTTGATAGATGAAGATATTGATCAAGATGAAGAACTTAGTTATTATTATAAAAAAATTAAAAAAAATTTTACAGAATCTTTAAAATGTGAAAACAATGTCCATAAAATTGAACTTCTTTTAAAAGGATATGATCTTTTAGTTCCAATTGTTGAAGATTTTCGTAAAGAAAAATATTATGATATAGTTGATCCAGAATTTGAAGAAAGACATAATCCAAAAAGATTAAAAACTTCTTAAAAATAAAATTAAAAAATTATTTTTTTTAACAATAAATAAAAGTACCTTCGGGTAACACCAAAGGTATTAACAAAAAGCAAACAAACTTTCAAAATGTCCAAATTCAACGAAATCAATGACCGCATATCCAATCTTGAGAATGTTATTGAGAATCTTGTTTCAAGTATGAAAAAGATTGAAGATGTCAAGAAGAAAGATGAACTTTATTCTTTTACCAATCAGCAACTTATGAAATGGTTAAAGGATAATGAAGTTGACTATAATTCACACATCAAAGATACACTTGTTGACATCATTTGGAAAAACCTCAACGAGTGGGAGTGGGAATACTACTACGAAGAAGATTCTGATGAAGCATCTGATCAAAAAGAATCAAAAAAGAAAAATAATTCTGAAGAATCAGAATCTGAAGAATCTGGAGATTCTGATTCCGATGATGAACAGTCCGGTAAAGCATTTAAAAAGAAGTAAATTAAAAAACTAAAAAATTAAAAATTAAAAACTAAAAACTGCTTCGGCAGTTCCCTTAGGGGTTTTAATAATACAAAAGGAATTTCGTTAAATCTAAAATGCCTGAACATAATTATTCTGATAGAAACAGTGTTGAATTTGCGTATAAATTTATTAAGTTTTTAAAAAAATATGATTTTTATAATAATATTGTTCATTATGATAAAGAATGTGAACATAGTAATGTTATACTTAAATCACTTACATTAAGAAATTATGTAACATTTACAGAAATTATTTGTGAACTTTTTTATAAAGCAATGAATTCAATACCAGAAATTATTACACAATATACAATAACCTGTACTACTAATAAAATGTCTGTATCCATGGTTTTAGGTGTATCTGAAGGTCAATTTGATTCAGATGGTGATGTATGTATTGCAAAAATTGTTTTAGATGGTATGTCATTTATATTATCAAAAAATGAAATTAACAGTTTTTATATATATAATAGAACAAATTCATCTGATGATATAACTATTAATAGATTTATGAATCTTTTATATATGGATGAACAATTTCCAATTATAAAAACATCATATATATCTACAAAAAGATTAACAAAATGGTAAAAAAATAAAATTTGTCTTTGGACACAACAAAAAGACACAACAAAGTTTAATAAAAGATTAATAAAAGATTTAAAATGAGTTATCCATTCTTTAATTGTTCAGGTATTGATCTTATTATTTACAATTTTTTAACAAGACCATATTTAAGATACCAAACCTATTTTAGTTATTTTTATTATGATCCAATTATAAAAATAAAAGGTTTTCCACAACAACAACCTGTTGTTTCACAAAATGAAGTAGACTCGTTTTTTTCATTTCCAAAAAATAAACATTACGAACTACTTGAATACTAAAATACTAAAATACTAAAATACTAAAATTAGTTTTAAAGATCCTTCGGGAATCAATAAAACACCTAAAAGAAAACAAAAATTATGAATAATATTAATTTATTTATTAAATGTGGTAGTATTGAACAAAAAGATTATATTATCAATATACTTTCAAATGGAACATTTTTATTTCAATCCTTTATTAATTTGGAAAATGATGAAAGTAATATGAGTCCTTCGGACCCGAATAATAACATGAGTCCTTCGGACCCGAATAATAACTTTGAAAATTATGGTACAGCATATGATATATATATAGATTATACAACTATAGACATTGACATTGATGATTGTATGATATCAATCCTTTTTTATACACATGATCGTCCGCCTTTAGAATTTTGTAAGAAATTATCAATTTTATATACACTTGATATTCAGATGGTCTATTTTAATAAAGAAAATAATTATTCTGGAGATTTTCGTGTTAATAATAAAAAAGTAACTTGTGATACAATTGATTCATATTACCAAGGATTATATGTATATGAAAATAATCTTTTTTGGGAAACAATCCAAGAGTCATTTGAAGAAATAAATGAAACAAATTTTGAAATGTATATACAAAAAATAAATATTCGTTTAGAAAACATGGATAAACATTATTTAAAAAGTTTATTTGATAATTATTTTATTATAAAACAATTTCAAAAATTATAAATTTTTAAATTTTAAAATAAAAAACCTTCGGGTTAAAAAAAACAACACAACAAGGATCATGGATAATATAAATAATTTTGTAAAAGCATCAGAACATAAAATAAAAATTTATAATATTATAAATAATAAAAATCTTCCTTATAATTTTTACGTAATTGAAAATACAGACAACAGTTTAATTCATCAACTGAGAACATTAATTATAGAATTATTAATACATCCAGAATGGTATATTTTTTTTGGAAATTTACAAGAAGTTTTAAAAAAAAATTCTAACACGTTTACAATTCTTTCTGTAAATGAAATATTACAACAACTTTAATTTAACAAATAAATAAAAACACCTTCGGGTACAATACAACAACCTAAAAAAAATGAAAAGAATTAATATACTTTATGCTTTAATTGAAAATGAATCACAATCTGGTCATGATATATTTATTAATTTAACAAAAAATGCAAATGCAAGTGATAGAGGTAAAATAATAGAAACATTATTTCAAATAATGGTTGTTTTTAAATGTATACCTGGAATTAATTACACAACTATTTATGATGGAGAGTTACAGTCTTTAGAAGAAGTTACATCTTTTAAATCATTTTTTAATAAAGAATTACATCAAGGAAATAATATTTCAGATCTTACAATAAAAGAAAAAGATACATTTATCATGTTTTCAGTTAAAACAGGTAAAAATATTAAATCACGTAAAACAGATATAGTTGGTATTATACGTGAATGTCAAAATTATCATATTACAGATTATAAAATTGGACTTGTTGTGGAAGATAAAAATGAATTTCATATTGAAAAAATCCATAGTCCTTCTTCAAAACAAGATTTGGATACAATAATTAAAAATGGACTTTATTTTGATATTACTGATATTATAAAAGGTATTATGTATTTTCGTGAAAAGTTTTATTCAGTTGAAATGATAGATTCTTTTATAGTCAATAAAAGAATCCAACTTATTTTAAAATTTCACCAATCCATGTTTTTACAATTACTTATTACTACAAAAGGTGATCATTGTTTAAGTGCCCTTCCAAGATCAGGTAAAAGTATTATTATTTTAAAATATGCAGAATACCTTTTAAAAAATAAAATAAAGCAAAAAATACTTATAATGACACCTGTGAAAGGCACTATAGATAGTTTTAAAGAAATATTAAATACATATACTGATTTTGAAGGTATCCATTTTGAAGAAACTGAAAATTTTAAAAACATGGATGATTCATTTAGAGGAATAATGTTTTGTACTACACAGTTTTTAAAAACAAGTGTAGATAAAAAAGAAAAAGTAATAAGTATAATGTTTGATTTGATAGTATATGATGAATGTCATATAGGAGGAACAACCAGTAAAACTAAAGAAATAATATGTTGTTGAATTTTAATTTAAAAAAATAATTTTACCTTAGGGTTATATTTAAACCCGTAGCAAATCATAATTTTATCATGGAACGTCTTTTCGTATCTGGTACATCTACAAAAGTATTAAATGAATATTCTAATTTAATGAATCTTGAATGGGGACGTGAAGAAATAAATATTATGAAAGAATTACAAAAACAAGAATTACAGAAACTTAAAAATTTTATGGTACAGAAATATGGTCCAGTTTTTTTAGAAACATTTAATAATCCATTAGTTGATAAAAATTATTCAAATGTCCCTATTCCTATTCTTATGAGAATTAAACAATCAGATGAATTAAAAGTATGTATTCAAAATTATAATAATGAAAATGTTGAAACACCGTTAGCATTTAATTTTTTATCTTTATTTCATCTTTCTCAAAAGGTTGATAATAAACAAATTGTTTGCGGTAATACATTTGATATTTGTAAAACAACATCAGGTACAAAAATAGTAAAACATTTTTTAGAATCTATTATTTCAAATGATCCAAATAAAAAAACATTAATGACAGATATTGAAAAAATACAGACACATTATAAATCTAAAAAAAGTACAGTTGAAGATCCAATGATTTTTATTATTTATCTTCCAACACATGTAAGAAATGGTAGTTTAAATATTTTAATGGATACTTTAATTAGTTTTTTGAAAGAACACAATTTATGGACCGATTATCAAATTGAGAAGTACAGCAGTGAAGAAAACTCATCTTTTAAAAAGAATGAAGAAATAAATGATTTTAAAAGAAAGTGTATGCTTAGGACTAAAAAAAATAATAAAACAGGTTGTGTTATTTTTTTAGGAAACTGTGGTTCAGTTGGTATTACATGGGAAAAATGTGGTGTAACTATACATTTTGATAATGGATTAAATATTGATAACCATGTTCAAAAATGTGAACGTGCAGGTACAGAATATCCTGGTAAAACAATTATGATAAATGTTGATTGTAATGAAAATCGTTATTTTACATATTTAGCATCTTTGATTTATAAATTTCGGAAACATGGATTTGATGATTTAACAAATCCTGAAATATTAAAATATTTATTTGAACATAATATTTATAAGTTTGATCCATTGGAAATTAATTATGGTGAACTTAGTTCTAAAAAATTATTAAACTATTGTGAATATATAAATAAAGAAATAATCAGTTCAATAGATGATTCTGTACTTTTGGAAAATATAATAGTTAATGTTGATATATTTAAAAATATAGGTTTAAATTACCAAAAAGGAATTTTACATTTTTCAAAACCAGTTGATGAATTATATGGATCTCCATCAGATGAAACAAATGTTACAAAAACAATTTTGGAAACAAGTGAAACAAGTGAAAC
>Ga0114966_10004698_pt1 | contig 11703 bp, 8 predicted proteins | sample M_130207_XF_Meta_FD_87029 | JGI IMG/M metagenome (GOLD analysis project Ga0114966, IMG submission 87029) | Freshwater microbial communities from Lake Montjoie, Canada to study carbon cycling - M_130207_XF_MetaG | ecosystem: Environmental > Aquatic > Freshwater > Lake | place: Lake Montjoie...
ACAGTTGGAGGAATAATTAGAAACCATTTGTCAACATTTTGTAATACAAACCAGAATTTATCAATAGCATACATTGTGTGACTGGCTGGCTTATGAAGGAGGTGTGTTAAACCCATCTTGACATTGTCTCTTAGTTTTTTAATATAGTGACCATTGACAATGTAACCAGTAGTAGTTTGACATCTTTTAACTCTTATGCTAACTTCGTCAATTGGGTCGTATGGTGGCATATTGTTGCCTGCTAGTAAAATTACATCCCAATTATTTTGTTGTCTCTGTAAAAATGTGTTGAAGTTTGCTTTGAATAATTCGGGCTCTAAAAATGTAATATCGTCTTCCATAATTAGAACGTGGTCCCAATTGTTTTTAACAGCATCATCCAGAATTTTTAAATGGCTCATACTACAGCCAACTGCGCCATTTTCCATTTTGATGGCATTGAAACGTTCACAAGTTGTTAAACCTAAGATAGCCAATTGTTCAGTTATATGTTCTTTGCGGTCCGTTCTGTGGTCTAAATTTATGTAAAATGCGTTACAAATGTCTTCAAAACTTTTGATAGATGTCATTATAATTTATATAATATAATTAACAAGTTTATTTTTATATTATAACTTAATTGATTTGTTTTTTTGTTTTGTATTTTATAAATTTGTATTTTTTGTTAAAAACCATAGATAACAGGCCTCTTCTACACTGATTTATTGCAAAAATAAAAAATTGAATCTCCAAAGATTTACAAGAATCTTAGTATAATATAATAAGATGAACGCTCAAAGCAAGACTGAAATAATGGCCGGTAATATTAATGAAATGGGATGGTTGAAATCTATCCTTGCAATGGGTTTTGACCCTAATAGATGTATTGGTGAATTCATTGGCAATTCCGTTGATGCTAACGCAAAAAATATAAAAATACACATTGATGGAAAAATTGGATTTGTTGTGGATGACGGAAGAGGAATGACAAAGAAAGGTCTTACTGGAATGTTTGCGGTATATAGTTCACACGGACATATACATAGAATAGGCAATTACGGTTTTGGAGCAAAGGCTGCGTTTGCTAATTTGGGCAAAAACGGAATAACTAGAGTTATTACGAAGAGCTCAGATGGGCCAACCTTGACTGCAACTGCTGATTGGAAGAAAATGTATGCTGAAGGCAAGTATACTGGTAACATTAAGATTGATGAGTCGGATGTAACTGAACAGGAAATATACAGTAAATATCTACCAGAGTCTCCTTCTGGTTCAATTATGATGTTTCCAGTTGATGTTAACATAATTGAATCAATTCAAACTCAATTTGGCATTAAAAGTGCTAAGAGCGAACCAATTAAGCCTTGGAATACCTGGAGAGTAATATTTGGAAAATTTGATGTAAATATGTCATATAGTTCAAATGACGGAGCAGAGAGAGACTTGGTAATGTACAATCCGATGAAGTCGGACCAAATTGACGGATCAATTCGTGATTACTCAATTCGTTATTATATTAATCCTGTAAATGGACATAAAAGATTTATTACACCAAAATTAGATACGACCGATAATCAAATAAAAGATTTTGAAGTTGCTTCTTCGGATTCTAGTAATTGGTGTGCAACAAAAATTGCTCCAGTCAAGTCAAAATTAGACGAATATGAGTTTGTTAGTGAAATAAACTTGAACTTGTATAAATTAAAGGTAAATGGACAGATTTCTGGCGCAAATATAATGAGTGAGTATGACAGACAAATACTAGGAGATATTTGTGAAGCCGATGACATAATGTTTGACTTTGTTCCTAATGGTAAACTAATTCGTAATGACAACTTTATTGGATGCATTCCGCTTGCTAAAACAGCTGCACGTGCAAGTGGTGATGCTCGTTTTAAGATGTTGATTCATTCAGATATTTCAACAAAGCCTATGTCTACCCAAGACGACCCAACGGATCAACTGTATGATGTCCAAACAAATAAAAATCAAAATAATCCTAACCCAACTAAGGCCTTTACACGTCTTGTTGACAACTTAAAAGATGAATTCTGTGAGGAGTTGAAGCTTCTGACTCCTGATGCAATCAAGCCAAAGCCTCCTAAGAAGGAGAAGAAGGAGAAGAAAGACAAGAAGGACGAGACAACCAGCACCGATGGCAATGATGACGACAACTCCAGTACCTCTAGCAATTCTACAAGTTCTAGTAAATCTAACCAAAAGATTGGTGGCGGTTCCTCAGGTGGTGGTTCCGGAGTTGTTGGCGGTTCAAATATTGAATTTGAAGTTGTTGATGATGTTGATGATGTTGTTGATGACGAAGTAGTTGTTACAGGAGGTGGAGGAGGAAGCGCTTCTCCAGTAAAGACCAAAAAGCCGATTGATGTTCCTGGATACCGAAAGGCATTGGTCCTTGGCTCAGAACTGCAAGAGAAGTTAGGCTCATTGTACACTCGTGTTAACGCCGAGCAAAACTATGACGACGCTGACTATATTGCGCTGTTCAATATTTTGCAAAAGATTGAAAATAAATAATAAAAATGTATAATGTGTATAATGTGTATAATGTATAATGTGTAATGTGTATAATGTATAATTTTAATTAATTAAACAAGAAATTGTTTTTTTTTCATTAGTACAAGCCACCCGTTAGTACAAGCCACCCGTTAGTACAAGCCACTCATTAGTACAAACCACCCAATCGTATGTTTGCCGACTTTCCCGCCTTTGGTTTGGCAGCAATTATTCTTGAATAAGCCGGTGAAAATTTGTTAATATTCGGAGGTATCATCCTTGCATTTGAATTTTGTTGCCGCATTTGTTCATTGTATTGTTGTATTTGCTGTATCTGAGTTCTTTGAACAACTGCTTGTTGTTGTCTAAAAGCTTGAGGAGGTGGCGCAGGTGGCATAACTTCCCTTGTTGGGTCCGTTGAATTATTATAACTATATTCAATAATCTCCTCTGCCTTTTCCTGTCCGTATTGCTGTATCATTTCTCTTTTTCTTTCGGCAGTCGGATAAAATGGAATATTAGTCCAATCATCAGTTGTAATATTTAACTTTTTTGTTGTAATTCTATCTGGATGTATAATTTTACGAGCTGGTTCTCTCAAATCATATTCAATATAATTGTCGTGTTCAAATCTTATAGCAGTCATAAATGTAGTAATATTGATAACAAATATCTTATCTGAATCTACTACGTGCACATTATCTAATGGGTTCAATGACTCAGTGTCAATTGAATAGTTCAGTTTGTTAATTGAACGCAGACCATCGACACCATTGTCGTGTTGGGCTCTCCAAGGGTCCTTTCGGTTAATTAAACGTGACACGCCATCAAATAACTGCAATATATTTGGACTACCAATCGGAAAGAATTGGCTGCGGTCTACTTGCAATCCAATTTTGCTACACCTAGTTTGTAGCACATTGTCTTCCATACCCCAGCCCCAGAAATTGGGGAACCCATTGGTCGCCTCAAAATCGGCTCCAGTGATTGAGACAATGCCACCAAGTGCGTATTCAAATCCATAGAAATGTTTGACAACACCGTGTGTCGTCTGGTAATCAAAAATATTGCTAAATGGCAGGGTATCAATGTCATTGAATACAAAGGTCATATCTTTATAATGATTGGGATACTTAGCCTTAACTGCTAAAAATCCAATATTTTTGGTCCCACCTCGGTTAAAAGACCTGGCATCACATTGATGAGAAAAATAAATCTCATATGGAACTGATGTATCCTTTAAAATCGCTGTTATATAAGTGGAAAAATAATATTTATGTTGGAGCCGGTTACGATAAGGAACAATAAAAACAAACTTTGGATAATCAGCATTTGTAGACATAATATAATTAAAATGTTATATTATTTCTAAACATTGAACTAACAATTGTGTAAAATAACCTAATACATAGATTTATTCATCTACTTCAAAGTCTACATCTGTTTGTGTAGTTACTTGTGCTGCAGTTATAATCCCATATTTTTTCAAAATAACATCCGGTATTAACTCCTCTGTTTTCTTTTCCAGTTTCTTAAAACATTTATTGATTGTCACCTCGGAAATCTCGCTAATATTTTTGACATCTTTTTTACTTACATTTAACTTGCACATTTGTGATATGAAATACACTACACCTGCTGCGATTGAGTGAGGTGTGTTTTCCGGCATCAAATTCAACTTCTCTATCTTGATTGCAATAAAGTGGCACAACTTGGTGAGCTCTGAATTAATATTAAGACGACTACAGTAGCGTTCGATAAATGCCTCTGGCTTTGTTTTACAGAAAGCTGTTTTGTCTTTGTTGTCCATATCCTTCTCTAGATCATTGATGATTAGCTGCGCATTTTTACAGCCTTGGGTTGCACTCGTAACATCCAAATGAAATATAGTTGCTAGTTCTTTTGCTGTTCGAGGGTAATTATTTATTCTACACGATATGTAGATGGACGCTGCAATGAGACCATCTTTATTATCTCCTCTAAATGTTTGTTCATATTCAGAGACTTTTTTGTGATACCGAATGGCGTCATCAATGATGAGTTTTGGTATACCGGAGTTCTGCGCCATAATGGTTATGCGTTGAAATTCATCATATTGTGATTTTTCCTTATAAGGCATTGATTGCCACTCGGTATATCGTCTTATTTTTCGCATTTCATAAGATGAAGGCCCGATACATAATACTTTGCAACCAAAAGATGATTCTTCTAAATACGGATTGATTGGCATACCACATCGTGTTGGGTCAGAATTTTGATTATCATCGGCACCATAATAGCGCCACTCAGCAGACTGATCCAACATATCCTTGTAAATGATGCCACATTTATTATTTGTGCAAGTAAGAAATCCTTCGTCAGAGTATGCTAAAGAGTGCTGGCAACGTTCACAACTTTCACGGTCGCCAATCGTTCTATAGAGACACTCTAATGGGTCTTTTTGTTTTTCGGGATTGACCACTTCGGTTTCAAATACATTCCATAACTTGGCCTTATCAATACTATTATTCTTTAGTTTTTTACTTTTATCGTTGCTCATATTTACTTATTGTTATCTTATAAGGAAATATATTTTTAATTCAATTTTATTAAACAATAAAAATGTTATTGAATATAACAATTTTACTATTTTGTTATTTTTAAATATTTAATATTATATCTTATATTATATAATATAATATGGGAAATCAAGTATCAACTACATCAATAAACAGTTCAAATGACAAACCAGAAAATGCTGCTGTTTCTAAGTTAGTCGATTATATTGCAACACATTATATTCTAACAATGGACTTTCAAAGTCTAACCAAATTATTTGATAAAAAATATTGTGATGACTTGGTTATACTAACATCTGAAGTAATTCAGAGACACTTTACCGATATGGAAATCACATATTTAGCTGAAAGGGTTAAGGATGGTGATAAAATTACTGATAAACCTAGTGATAAACCTAGTGATATAGCAAGTGGTACTGCTAAACCAGCTTCTAATTTGGAAAAAGATAGAATGATATTTTTTGAAAAAGAAGGTCTAAGTAAATTAGATATCCAAGACCATGTTAAGAAGCGAAATGTTTGTCTTGGTATTGCAAAATTCTATGTTAAAATAGCCCATATATTTGCTGCGATTGTCAAAACAATTAATCCAGTTTATATTTACAAGGATTCTGATAATAACGTTAAAAGAGCGACACTTAGCGAAAAATCCAAAATCCCTAAAGATGCAAAAACAGAGGTCCAGAATTTTAATCTCTGTAGTAACTTGGTAACTGCACTAATTAATAAACAGGATTATTCAGATATACGTGACTACAATGATATTACAGTTAGCCCAGATGTTTGCTCAATCAATGTTAACAGTGATGGTGAAACTAAATCACTCAATGATTTGCCAGGCTTCCCTGAATTGGAGGAGTTATATATGGACGATGATTATGACTTTGAAACAGGTAAATTTAATGGGATGACTGATAAAACAAAGGAAATGTATGATGCAGACCTAAAACAGTTTTATATCTTTTTTACCGGCAATGAATCGATGCCTGACACTGTTAAGAGATTTAGAGATATTAAGTTGAAAGATTATCATAATTCATTTGAGTGTAGAGGAAACGGTCGGGGTCAGATACCACCATTTCGTATTCCAGTGAGAGGAAAATTGTCGGATGATTTGTTTGGCAAGTTTGCTACCAATTTAAAAGAAATGATTGCAAATGCAAATAAAAACCAGAATGAATTAACAGCAGTATTGGATGCTTTGTTTGTCTATACAACAGACCCGGATACAAAGAAAGAACATATTCGTGTCAATCCACAGTTAACTGATGCAATATTACAGAATATTATTGTTGAAACTAGAGCAGTTATAGTCACCTTGTATTTGACTTGTGAGAAGAATTTTGCAGAAGGTATTAAAATATATGAGGCAATCGTTAAACAGAAATTATTGGAAACTACACAAAGTCAAATTGTTAGTATGGATAAATTGGCCGACAAATTGAATACTGTTACTGAAAAGGTGCCAGAGGCGGCGGAAACTAAAGTATTGGTGGAAATGAAGGAAAAAAAGGAAATTGAGAAGGTAATAACAGATGAAGAGAAGAAGACTGTGGAGAAAGAGAAAGATAAAGTAGATGAAAAGAAAATGACAGATGAATTATTAAAGGAACAACCAAAGGAACAACCAAATGTAACACCTGCACAACCAGTAGCTGCTATGTAATTATTATATTTATTATTGTATTGTAATGTAAACTATAAGTTATAGTTTATATTATAATTTTATTCACGATTAGGCACTGATATTAATTAATTTAATGACTAGACATACTGTTCGCTTGTTGGGCATTTTGAGCAGCTTGTTGAGCTTGTTGAGCAGCTTGTTGAGCCTGTTGGGCAGCACTTTGCGCTTGGTGAGCAGCAGCCTTGACACTGGCCTTAGCACTGGAATTGCCACTCATATGGTTAGCCTTCTTCATCGCACTTTGCGCTTGTTGCTTGGCATGCATAGCCTGAGACTTAGCACGCTTAACCATTCTCTTGGCAGTACGAACCTTTCGCATAGCCCTAGATTTGGCCTTAGATGATCTTCTTAGTCGACGACTGTATTTTCTTCCTCCGTTCATTATACATTTAATTAAGAAAAAAATATATTTTTACTAAATAATTAGTTAAAAATATAATTAAATAATATGTTTTGAAAGATTTCTAAAATATTTTACCAAATAGTATCAGTCGATTCCCAATACATTTTATCGCCCTTTTTAATATTATAAAGACTCCTAAATAATTCTAAACGAGCTAGTGGACAATTTGTTCTATATTTATCCATTGGATGCGGATTCACTTTTAATTGTGCCTTAATAGCCTTGTCGAATATCTTTTGACGGGCTTGCAACGCAATATATACAAAGAATGCCTGAAATGAAAGTGACTTAATTGGCACAATATCACTATTCTTCTCCTGAAAGTCTCTTAAATATTCCATACAAATTGCTAAACCTGAAATATCTGCTAAATTTTCTCCAGTACTTAAAGAGCCGTCCATTTTGATTCCATCGTATGCCGCAAAAGTTTCGTATTGCTTAATAACATTCTTGACCTTTAAATCAAATTTATGTAGGTCTTCGGCTGTCCACCAATTATGTAGGTTGCCTTTGTAGTCGAATTTGCTTCCCATATCATCCAATGAATGCGACATTTCGTGTCCTAAAGTATATCCAATATGCGCTAAATTGTATTCTATACCACGCTCTTCTAGGTCTATAAATGGCTTTTGTAAGTAGCCTAGAGGGATGTAAATTGTGTTTTCAACTGGAGTATAATACGCATTCACTATGTAGGCCTGTGAGCCTGTTAGTTTGAATTGCTCCCAATCAATACTAGGAATATCAATCTCGGATTTATTTCCATCCAATTCAATAAATCGATTGGTTCTCCACATAGCAACTTTCTTTATATTCTGATATGCACCCTTGCTGTCATAATCAATTGATGCATCTTCTCTTAGTAAAATTGGATTTCCTACAATCAACTTAATATGTTCCAACTTAAGAAGTGCATATTTTTTGGTTTTAGGAGACAACCACGTATTACGTTTAATAATACGCTTGTAAACCTCGAGCAAATCAGTGCCTAGTTTAGTAACATAATCTATGTATTCGGTCTTTTTATTGCGGCGCACATATTCATTTGTTAAAAAGGTATTGAAACATAATGATAACCCAAAAACTGGGTAAATTTCACTAGGCCAAGGCAATGGTTGACCCTTAATAAATTTTTCAAAAAAATCATAATGAATTAACCGCCACTTTTTATGGAAACGCATTATTTGACGAAGAATAATATAGTAATAATAGGTCCGCCATTTCTTAGACCTCCAAGCATCATCTTTTTCTAATAATTCCATAATACATTTTAAATAACTCAAATTGCCACAAGTGAATTTAGTTGGTATTTTATCCTTACTGTATCCAATTTCTTTTGCTAGACGAGCAAAATCAAAGCCATACTTTTCAAGAGATTCATTTGTTTGCACAACATTGTAATATTCTTTGCTCTCATTTTTAACTGAGTTACAACCCATTGTTATCAATAATTCATATTCTACATCCCAAACATCTTTTGCTCTTAGCCCGTGCCCCTTACCTAAGCAAGCATTGAACATCTTCTTGACAAAATCTAAAAATTTGGACTTAAATATTCTCTTATATTTTTGGGTTGCTTGATCCGCAGTATTATCTTCAATATAAATAACATAATCATATACGGTTAGTTGCGGTTGAGAAATATTACTCCGATATGTATCTGAATGTTTCTCATCTTTCATAACATTCCAAACAATTGGACATCCCCAGGATATAGTCTCATTTTGATTGATTTGTCCTAACAATTTATATAAATCATTGTCTTCAATATATTTATCAATGTGTTCTATCGTATATTTAACCACTTCCTCAGCAGCCTTTTCATCTAGATGCAACATTGAATTATACACATTTTTAATTTGGGTTGCTTTGGGTCCATGATTGGTTTTAATATGTTCCTTTGTTATCTCAATGAGTTCATAATATACCTTTTCTTGGGCTATTCTAAAACTATCAACTTGAACATAAAATTTATTTGTTTTTTGCAGTTGTTTTGTCTGATTTGTTATCCATTCGTAGTTGATATATGTATAATAATCATTCCTAGGTGTGTATTTGGATGGCGTAAATGGAACCTTGAATAAGTGGATTAATTCTCTTTGTATAATATTATTCTCCTTGGTTAAATTTTGACCTAAACCTTTCTCAAAATTTTTTTCAAATGCTTCAATTGAACTTGCTTTATTTTTACATACTAGACGTAATTCTTTTTTTTCATCCATTTTTTTAATATTTTTTCGAGATTTGTTTTTTATATGTCTAGATTTTTGAGTTCTCATATAATAAACAAATAATATTTTTTGAACAAACTATTTGTTCATTATTAAGACATTTTGTTCTCAATCTTGTTCAGTAAATCTTCACTGTAAACCAGTTTACCAGATGGTTTGTAAGAATTGATTGGCGTATATTTCTTACTATTCTTAATTTGTTCCATTGTTGAACTAGAACTAGACGCAGAATTTGAATTGGTATTATTTGTTAGTTCATCATCAGAATCATCTCCTTTTTCATCCACAATTTTTTCACCATATTCATTAATTACTAAACCAGTCTTCTTCTTAATTTCATTTCGAACATAAGTTGGCACCCAATGGTTCCAAGTAATGAAAAGTGTGTTTGGATGAAAATATTTAATAATAAATCCATTCTTTTGCAAGGTATCCATCACATAAGCAATACACGCACCTTGGTCGTATTTTGGAACTCCAATAATGATTTCAGGTACAATAAACCAACACGAACGGTCTGTAACATTTTGCCTTGCCGTTGTCTTAATGCGAATATGAATACGATTTAATATTTTTTTAAATAATTCTAATTTGTTTACATCACTTAATCTCTTTTTTTCATAGAGTTCATCAATATTGATTTTCTCTGAAAAATCGTCAAAATTTTCCAGGTTAAATATATTTGCCATTTAAATCAATCAAAGAAAATATTTTTTATATTTGTTAGTATTTTATTTGTTAGTATTTTAGTTTGTTATATAAAAATAAACTATTACTTGTTATTAATATGACTATAAAGCGTTTAGTTTTATCTGGTGGTGGCCCGATCGGACTTGCATATTTAGGTGCATTAGAGTATTTACATGATGAAGGGTTCTGGAAACTTGATGAAATTGAAAGTATTTATGCTACATCAATTGGAACAATTGTTACTGTTGTACTTTGTTTAAATTTTGATTGGGAAACGGTTAATACATATTTTATTGACCGTCCTTGGAATGACCTTTATAAATTAACTGCAAAGCAAATAATGGATGTATATACAAAAAAGGGTTTGTTTGACATTACATATTTAGATAAAACTTTAAAACCATTATTAGAAGCAAAGGATTTATCATTAACTGTAACACTGAAAGAGTTTTATGAATATACCAAAAAAGATTTGTTTTTTTATGCATTTGATCTTAATTCTTATAGTACTATTGAATTCTCACATAAAACCCATCCAGATTTGCTTTTAACAAAAGCTGTATATATGTCTAGTTCAATACCAGGTATATTTGAACCAACATTCTTTGACAATAAATGCATTATTGATGGTGCTCCTTTAGCTAATTTTCCAATTAACTACTGTTTAAGAGACCATCCAGAAAAAGATGAAATATTAGGATTTAATTTTATTAGCAAAAAAGATGAAAATATTAAATATTCAAATAATAGTATTATTAAAAATGAATCAAATATGTTAGATTTTATTTTAAGTATTTTAAGTAATTCAATTAATTACATTACAAATAGTATTAAAGATGAAGTTATACCAAATATCATTGAAGTCACAACTGAAACTGGCTCAAATAATATGGATGATATTAACAAATGTCTTGATAGTTCAGAACACCGTAAATCATTATTTGATATGGGAATAGAATATGCTAAAAAATTTATTGAAAAACATAGGTTATTAAATAAAAAAGATGAATTAAATGAAGAAGAAACAGAAGGAGAAAAAGAAACAGAAATTAAAAGAGAATCAGAAGCTAAAGAAGAAACAAAAATAGTCAATAACAATTTATAGAACAGTGTTCAAGAATTGCACCATCGTTGCCTTTGAAGGCTTTGCATCATAATCAATTACTTGATTATCCTTAATAAGAATAATTGAAGGGAAACCTTCAATCTTATATTTATCCATCAGCGCTTGAGTCTCAGGTGTCTCTTTGGTACAGTTATATTCTAAAAATGATAGCTTATATCCGTTAATAACAGTGCCTTCATATTCAGTCTTTGTATCGTTCCAAACAGGTTTGGCGGTTTTACAATGAGGACACCAGTCAACATAAAACAACTTTACAGTTGCTGTTTTAACAGCATTATCTCCTTTAGGAACGTTTTCTCTGTTTGCGTGAAAAGCGGTTACTGGTTTTGTTGTAGTGTATAAGTAGATACCTATTCCAACCACTCCCAAAATCACAACTACACCTATAATAATTTGGGTTTTGGTAAATTTAAGACCCATAAATCCATTTAAATTTGCATTAACATTTGTATTTGCTCCAGCACTTAATGCTGGACTATTTGAATTACTTGAATTTGAATAAAAGCTTGATTTGA
>Ga0114966_10004699_pt1 | contig 11703 bp, 18 predicted proteins | sample M_130207_XF_Meta_FD_87029 | JGI IMG/M metagenome (GOLD analysis project Ga0114966, IMG submission 87029) | Freshwater microbial communities from Lake Montjoie, Canada to study carbon cycling - M_130207_XF_MetaG | ecosystem: Environmental > Aquatic > Freshwater > Lake | place: Lake Montjoie...
CATATACAAATATACTAATTATATTACTTTTATAAAAATAAACTAAATAGTTTTTTTATAATATATCATGTGATGGATAAAGTATATTTAAGAAATATGGTACAGAAAATTCTTAACAAGGAATTTTCTAGTGCCTCAAAGAGAAAGGCGGTTGATTATGTTGACCGTGTTAACTTTGATTGTCCATATTGTGGAGATTCTCATAAAAATCAACATGCTAAAAGAGGTAACTTCTATTACAATCGTCTTATATTTATTTGTTTTAACTGTGATAAAAAAACAACTTTTGACAGACTTTGTAAAGACTTCAATGAGCAATTAGATCCAGATAAAAAGTTAGAAATGATCGAACACTTAAACAGTGTTATGACTTATTCCGACTATGAAGGTGACTTTGTTGATGCTAAGTTTGAAAATCTTATTGATATGTCAGAGTTAGAAAGAGTTTTTAATGCTGATATAACACCAATATCTGATTTCAAACCAATTCAAGTTAATGGTGGTGTTTATAAGTATTTAGTTGGTCGTGGAATTCCACCAGAATATCATAAAAATATTTATCAAGCCAAGTATTGGAAGAATGAAGATGAATCTGAGTGGATTATAATATCTCTGAATAGAAGAGGTGATAAAGTATTGGGTATGCAAACTCGTAATCTCAAAGAAGGTAAAAGAAGAACATTCAAAATTTATAATTATGAGAATTTATTAGAATGGGTTAGTCTTGGAAAGGATTTACCAGAACCTGATATGTCAGAATTAATTATTTACAATAAACTATCCTATTACTTTAATATACTTAATGTAGATTTTGGTGAAAGAATAACCGTATTTGAAGGTTATCTTGACTCTTTATTTTTTCCAAACTCTATAGGACTTGTGGGTGTTAATACCGATTATAGATTCCTTGAAAACAACAATTTAGATATACAATACTTTTTTGATAATGATGAAGCTGGTTATAAAAAATCAGAAGAAAAATTAAAAGAAAACTTTTCGATATTTTTATGGAAAAAGTTATTTGAAGATATTGTTGATAAAAAGAACTCTCCGGATCCTTATAGACTTTTACATAGAATTAGTAAAGTAAAAGATATTAATAAACTATCAGAGTTAGTGCCGGATCCTTACAAGAAGTTAGAACTTCAAAAGTTTTTTAGTTCAGATATTTTAGATTTGAAATGGATACCTAAATTTAGAAGAAAAAGAAATACAGTAGAAGCTGTTGATTATAATAAGAAGTTTGATTCGTTGAAAAATCTTTAGATAAAAAATTTTTTAAATTTTATACCCTTTTTCTTTATAGATAGGTATGTCTTGAAGTCTATATTTCCTCTTTCATTATTACAATCCTTACAACACACAACTAAGTTTACTTGTGTGTTATTACCACCTTCTGAAATTGGAATGATATGGTCAGCTGTTGCATTTTCCTTATCTAGTTTTCTATCACAATAGATACAATCTGAAGACTCATTTTCATCTAAGAACTCTTTAGCAAAACCTGAAGTTCGTCTTTTAACATTTTTACCATTGTATTTCAAACCGATGACAACAAAGTCCTCCATTATCTTATACTTTTTTCTAAAAATCTCACAAGACTTATAGCTCTTATTCAAACCAACTACCGATTTAATCAACCAACTCCACTTGAAGTATGTTTCTTTGTCAACCGATAAGAAGTGTGGATGTTCTGCTTTGTATATAAATTTTAATATCTTGACCAATCTCATAATTTTCTTAATTATGATATATATTCGATTTACTTACTTTCCTAAAATTATATATACCCATGAAAAAAATAATTAATCACTATGACAAACGAAAAAAAAGTAACGGTTGAAGAACCCAAGAAAAACTGGTTCTTTAAGATTATTGGTAAAGTAAAATGGTTCTTTGGTGAATTACTAGCTATGTATAGCGGTAAATCATCTTACTTTTCAAAGAAAAGAATTGAATCAGGATTAGCTTTCATTATCGCTCAATGGGGTATGATTTTCTTTCTTTTAGAAAAACATTCTACTTTATCAATGGGTGAATTTCTTTTATGGGCAGCAGCAGAATTCGCTGTTTCTGGTTATATCATTAATAAGATACAACAGGAAAAGAAAAGTGAAACACCAGAATAACCTAAACTATTTAAAATAAAAAAACCACTCATTGAGTGGTTTTTTTTGTTATTTGTTTTTTCTAAAACTTTCAAATTTTCTTGTTGATTTGTAGCTTTTAGACTCAAAAGAGTTTTCATTATTCCAATCATCATCATCTTCAACTGCAGTAAAATCTTCTTCTTTCTCATGTGAATGTTCTTCTTCATGTTCGTGAGTGTGTGTATGCTCAGGAGCTTCACTAGAACCACCTAAGTAATTAACAACTTCTTCAGCTGTTGAGAATTTTTTGTTATCAACGTGGAATTTTTCAGTCTCTGAATAGAAATTGATTTTTTTACCTTCATAATTAATTGAACCATCCGCGTCAACTTCAGTTCCTAATTCATTAGCTAATTGATTTAACAATATCTGACCTTGATACTCACCACCTTCTTCTTCAGGTAGTTCTGTTTCTGGATCTTCTTCAACCTCTGGTAATTCATTCAATGGAGCTTCTTCCGCTTCTGGCATGTCAACGATTGGAGCTTCTTGTGTATTCATTTCAAACTCTTCGTTTACTTTACCTTGTACAAATTGGTTATATCTTTTAATCATGATATTTTACTTATTTTTTACTTATTATAGATATTATATATTAAGTTACAAATCTTTGTTTTTTTCATCTAATTCTGATACTACATAATCAACAAATGAGTCTAATTCATACTCTAATCCATTACAAAATTCAAAAACATCATAGTTATCATGAGTATGTGGGTCTTTTACTATTGAATAGAAGTCCGGTGATACTTGTCCCCCATTATAAACAATTATTCTACCTTCTAATCTACCTTCTATTTTCTTACCATTTGGTAATTCTAACTGTGGTACATATAAAGTTCCTATGTAGTGCATCTCATCACCATAATCTTCTGTTTCTTCGTGTTCAAACTTAAAGTAACCATTATCATCTTCAAAAATAGATTCGGTTTCTTCTTTTGCTATCTTATCGTGTGTTTTCTCTTCCTCACCTGTTTTGAATGAGTTTAAGAACTCTTTTTCCAAAGATGTAAGCGATTTCATACCATACTTAGAAATCTTATCTAAGATGTCATCCACTCTTTCTCTGGACGTATAACCCTCATATCGCATTAGATGTTTCATATTATTCATTCAAGGTATATATTTAATTACCACTCTTATTATTTGTTATTTTCCAAGCTCCTTTGTCAAAGCCACTAACAGGCTCCCAAGGTTGATTTGGAAAATTTTTATTTTCTATTTTCTTTCTTATAGTTTTATACATCTCTTCAACACCAACACCATCTACTTGATAAATAGAAACATATGTATTTTCTATATCTTCTGATTTAAACTCTCTAAATTTAGAATTGTTAATAATACTATCTATCTTGTTATCTCTATTATATAAATGAACTTCATCTTCCCATTTATTAATAAAAAATATTATGTATCCATTTAATCCATCTTTTGAGTGTTTAATAGCCTCATCAAAATTTATACCCTCGTAAAACTTAACAGGTATATCCATAACGACTATCTCATCAATTAAAGTCATTGAATATATCATCTATTTTTTGGTCTCTTATTTCAGACTTATGTAGTTCTAACATTTTTTTAGTAAAAAGTTCATCATTTTCAAATCTGAATTTAAAATCACAAAATGGAGAATCACTCATTTTTAGTAGAGCAAAAGATCCCTTTGATATTTTACCATCTTTTAGTCTTTCTTCTAAATATGATAAATAGTATGGATATATTGTATCTGTTTTCATATTTTATATATTCACATTTAATATATACCATTGTGAAAAAATACTCAGAATTAATCTTAGAATCTATTCTTACTAGACCGTCATTTGTTTATAAACTAGGCATGTCGAGAGACTTTATTACCTATAGATGTGGTATGTATGAAGCTATTACTAAACTAATGGCTGAGAATTCAACTCCCAAAAATTTTAATCCTGATTATCAAATGGGTCTTTCTCTTTTGTATAAAACAGGTAAATATTCCGACATTAAAGACAATGGTGGTGTTTATAATACTTTTAAGTTAAACAATTTAAATAAAGTTTTAGATTCAGCAGGTAAATGGCATCCTGTTAATAAGTTAAATACTAATTCTTTTGACCAAGCTGAGCTTTTATATGATTTGTATAAGTCTATAGGTGTTTATGATGAAGTAGGTAATATTCAAAATGAGAATGATCTTAAAAAATGGGTAATGGAATATAACAATAGTGTTGACCTTTATACTTTGATTAAGAATAATGTAGATTTTAAGAATTATACTGTTTGGAATAGGAAAAACTCAACACTCGGTGAAATTGCTGAAGATAAAGTTAGACAAATGTTAGAATCTAAAGGATGTCAAGTTTTATATCAAGGAGGAGATGGTGATTTTATTGATATGATATATGGTGTTGATTTAATCGTTTTAAAAAATGATAAGATATACACAGTTCAAGTTAAAAATAAAGAAGATGGTGCTAAAAAAGCAATTGATAAATCAATAGATGTACAAAATTCTTATAGTAACATTGATTGGTTCTGTTCACCAACAGATAGTGGTATAAAAATATTCACTAAAGGAAATCTTAATGGTAAAGATATTTCTTAAAATCCTCCTTTGCCTCCAAATATATCCATTACCACCGAAAGTCTCTTAGTGATTTCTGGCATTCCCAATGGTTCAATAATTGAATTGATTGGTGAAAGGATAGACTTAGCGAATTGTTCGTCATAATCAATCTCTGGTGCAAACTCAATAGGATAAGAACCACGAGAGTAAGCAAACATATCGGTCACTGATTTATCTTTACAACAATAGTATTTAATTTTAACACCCGATTTAATAAACTCATATTTTTGTTGATAATCTTTATTCAATGATAATAAGTAATTGTGATGAGCTCCTGACTTAACCGCAAAGTGAGCACCACTTACAAATTGCAAAGGAAGTTTAGTGTCCTCTAAAACTTTAATCTCATATTTAGACACAGATGATTGCATACAAATATCATCAATATCAGCTAGTTCAAATTCTTTTCTTAAACCTTTAACCAATTTTAGTAAGTCTTTAATGTTGAAAGTATCCGGATGTGAGAATAGATATTTAACAATGTGTACAATCTTTTCACGAGCAAACGCTGGAGTTGATGAACGAACAAGTTCAACACCTTTAGGATAGATATAATTCAATCTCTCATAAGGAATACCATCTTCATAGGTGATGTGACAGATATATTTCTTCTTAGCAATGTTAATCATTGATTCTGAAATTCTTTCTAACTCAAAATCTTCTTTATTTTCAACACCAAATGATTCTGCGTAATCTTCTAAACATTTCTTAAAATAACCACCATATCTAAAGTGGTCAGCACCTTGAATAAAATCTTGTTCTGAATTCCAGTTCCATCTAATTTCAGAAGTGAATACTCCATTGTTAATCATTTTATTCAAACCTCTGTCTTTTACATAATTACCATCTATTAATAATAAATCATAATCACTTTTAATTAGTTCTTCTAATTCAGATAGTTTATGAGCAACTCCAACACAATTTGGATTACTTGTTTTTGTTTCATCATTTGTTAGAATGATAAATTTTGAATCTAGTGAGTTTAAATAATCGTTATTGAATAATAAATTTTTCCAAACACAATGGTCAATAGCTGGTTTGAAAGAAACAAAAAGTGAATCGGTGTCAGCGTAAATACTAACAGGCTCATTCTTATTGATTTGAGTTACTTCTTTTATACCTAATTTGAAATGAAGTTCGTGGTCAAGATGCCATTGGTCATACCAATAGTCTTCATTAACTTTATCCATTGTTCTGGTTAAGTCACGACCTTGGGCTGTAATTGTACCAGCAACGTGATTGTTATAAAGAATAAAATATGATGTTGCGAATGCTCCATAAGAACCATTCAATACTAATTTAAGTGCGAGTTGTAAAGCGTTGTAGTAATCGACTTCTTTTTTCAGTTCATTCGATTTTTTCTTTAACGTTTCTATTTTCTTTAATTTCTCCTCTTTTGTCATAGTAGAAATTATATAAAAAACATGTTATAAAGTTTGGTTCTTATTTTTTAGAAATTGGCTTTACCATCATAAACCATCTACCACCTTCTAGCTTAGGAAGAGATTCTAATGTACCATTTTCGTCAATAGACTTAGCAAATTTTAGCATTGTTAATTCACCTCTTTGAGGAGTTGCTTTTTGTCTACCTTTTAGTTGTAGAACAACTTTAATCTTGTTACCATTTTCTAGGAATTCAACACCTTTTTTAACCTTTGTATTTAAGTCATTCTCGGAGATTTCTGGACTTAGTTGAATTTCTTTTGTGATAGATTTAACAGAGTTTTTCTTTTTCTCCCTTTCAGCCTTTTCTGTGTCATATAAAAACTTTTTATAGTCTTCAATTCTAACAATTGGAGGGTCTTGATTTTCATTGATAAGAATTAAGTCTAATTCATTCTCTTCTGCTAGTTTAGAAGCTTCATATGAGCTTATTAAAATTGGATCATCGTAAAATCCCACAAGTCTAACTTGTGGAAATCTAACTTCATTGTTTAATTTGTGTTTGTTCGTTTTGATAACACGAACATTTCGATTTCGATTAGTATTAGGTTTCATGTAATAACAGCTTTTATTACAATAATTGAAAAAGTTTAATACTATTTTATAGAATCTTTTTTAATAGGGTTTATAGAATCTACAATTATGGTGTCTATTTTAATAGGCTTTGGTTTGTATATAACAACTTTTACATCCGGAGTTGTATCTACTGGTTTAATAGAAGCTCTGTTAAAAGAATCTAACTTTAGAGTTAATGTATTATTAATTTTTTGACATTCCAATAGTTCATTAACTACATATTCTTTTCCTGATTCAACATGTGAAACATCACTATATTTGGTTTTTAACCAAACCACCAGTGTAATACACAAAACACACAACCACGAAACTGTTTGTCTAGTTCTATTGAGTAATCTCCTTTCTTGTCTTGTCATTCTAATATATTATTAATTATTGTTTCTCTATTTTCTGATTTTAAGTAAGTTATGAAATCTTCTAAGTATAATATTTTAGATCCTTCATAACCATCACCTGATTTATATCTAAAATCTTTTGACTTTAGTTCTTTAAATTTTTCTTTTAAGTAATTTGATGATTGATTTATATAATTGAACGGGTCATTAGATTTATCATTGTAAACAAAATCTAACTCATTGAATCTTTCATCAAACATCATAATGAATTGTTCATTTTTAATTAAGACTTTAACTTCTCTAACTTCTCTGATAGTTTTGTCAATAGTATTAACATCATCATATAGTAATTCTATATTTTGGTTGTGTATATGAAGTTTGTATTTAAAATCAGAATTCATTAAACAAATATAAGGAATTAATTCTCATCTTCTAAATCTTGTTCAAAAGTAATTTTTATTAGTCGTCACTTGAGAAGTCTTGTTCAAAACTGAGCATAAGATTTGAGTTGTCATCTTTAACTAACATGAATGTGTCAAATATACTGAATTCAATATTTTCTACCGAATCGTTTATACACGATAAGAACTTTTTATTTAAGATAAGATTAGCACTTCTAGTAGATTCAATTGATCCAATTTCCATTTCCCAAGCTGCTGTTTCAGAAAGTAAAACTTTACCTTCAACAACTCCTATGTTTATAATTCTTTCACCGTTAATACTAGAAAGTTTTTTAACATCTGAGAAATCTGACTTTTCTATAACAAAAGCCCATTTTCTATTTTTAAGATTCAATCTTTGAGATAAAGCTACTTTGTTGATATCTCTCATTTCATAATGTTCACCTGATATCCAATTTACTTTTAATTTACCACCAACAATCTGTAAAGACCTAGCAGACATAATAGTGTCATCATCTTGTGATTCTTTGTAAGAGATATCTAATGTTATTTTATCAGACTCTTTAATAAAATTAAGATTCTTAACAAACTTCTTAGCATTTGCAATGATTACATCCATAGAGTAATCCATATCATCACCATATTCTAAATAATCTCTTGTATTAATTAGATAGTTCTTAAAAGCCAACATAACATTACCTCCTAACATAGAATACATTAGAATATTATCGTTGTCTATTTTTAACTTAATAGTATCCGATATTTTAGTTAAATCTTCTAATTTATTGATGAAATCAGAAAATTTATCACTTTTAATTTTGAACTTTATTTTATTTGCCATGTCTAGGTATGATTTACTTACATGATATATTCTAAAATATCAATTTTGTTTATTTGATTTTAATATATAAGTCATGATAAAAAAATATAATCAGTTCATTAGAGAGTTTGTTGAGAACGGAAACTACATTGATACTAAAATGCAGGAACTTAAAGATCTTGTGGATAATGTCACTAATGGGCAGAATATTATATATGAGTGGGAAAATAAAAGTGACCACGAATTGGTAGTTAGTTTCTCAACTGATGATTTGTCCATTAAATATGATTTTGATATTGATGATTTAATGGTTACTAAAACAGCTGGTGGTGATATTGACTTCCAAACTAACGTTGAGTCTATTGATGAAGGTCTAGAAATGATTGAAAAAGATATTCAATCTATTTTAGGAATATCTGAAACTAAAAAATTAACCGCTACAAAAACATACCAAAGAATGTTTGGTGATAAATAAAAATAAAAATATGAAATACTTAAAAACATTTGAATCCTATACTTTTGAAGACTTTACACATTCTGATATGGAAGATGTAAAAGAATTATTAGAAGAAGGTTTACCAGCTGAACAAATTGCTAAAGAATTAGGTTTTAGTTTAGATAAAATTAAACAAATAATTTATTCTTTGAAAAAAAATCATGAAATGATGCATATCAGTCCAAGTGATAAAGTTACAAATATGTCACCAGAAGATGATGATTATGAAATTAACTATGGTAAAGATGTAAATAAAATTCATATACCAACAGAATATAGTGGTGTAATAATGGAACTTGGTGAAGATGTTGATCCAAAAGATATTATCTCATTATATAACGAAATAGTTGAAGAAGGAACTCCATTAGTTAGTTATTCTCAATATGGAACTGAGGGAAAATTTTATAATGAAGATAATGATGAGATTCCTACAGATGTTATTCTTGATGAATTAAATTATGTTATTGGATTAGAAGATTTAGATGAAACATTTTTAATTCCAAAACCGGTTCGTAAGTTTAATCCTTTTTGGAAAGACGAAGACATTGCTTTAGAAATTCTTAAATCATTAAAATCATTAAAAGGTAATTCAGAAGGTATTGCTAAATTATTGATATCAGAGGTTCGTGGATATTCATTTATAATAGATAGTTTCAAATTTCATGTAAAGTATGGTTTCCGTATGGGACCTGGTGGTGGTAGATATAGTGGTGAAATGAAAATGAATGATAAGTATATGGAAGTATCAACTGAAGTTTGTAAACAAATTTTTAATTTAGTTGAACAGTTGAAGAATACTGATTTCATAGAACAAGAAGAAGATGATAAAAAAGACTTTAGAATCAATCGTGGATTGATGTAATAAAAAACCCTCTGATTTCTCAGAGGGTTTTTTTATGCTAATTCTTTTGAACTTTTCAAAACTCTATCAAAATACTCTACAAACAAATCATGATCCACTGATACAGAAATTCTTGATACGTTTTTCAAATGTTCTTCAGTGTTTTTGAATGTGAATTTATTCAAAGGAACACTTGAAATTTTAAATGAAAGTAATTCATCAAAGGTTTTATTAATGATAGCAAATGGACCAGTTGGAATATCTGTGTATTCATCAAATAATAAACCATTCTTTGATAGATATTGAATATTCTTGGTAACGTGTTCTTTTGTTTTTCTTCTGTAATTATCAAATGCTGTTTGACCTTGGTTAGATGTTAAAAGTTGATTGATAATTTCTTGAGGAACCGTTGAAATAGAATTATACTTATACAAAGAACGAATCTTCATAGTATCATATAATTCTTTACTCTTAGTAGCGATATATCCAACTCTTAATCCCGATAAACCAACCGATTTAGAAAATGAAGAAATAATAATAACGTTATCAGAATAAAGTTCATAGATTCTATCAGACATTTCATTGAATAGATAATAGTAAGGTAAATCTAAGATAAGTGTTTGATTTTTTTCCTTACAAACATCTGCAAATTCTTTTAAGTCTTCAAACTTAGGAGCATAACCTGTAGGATTTGAAGGGTAACATAACATTACAACACCTTCACCAACTTCGACATTTCTAATATCAAAGTCATTAAATGTTTTTATATCTTTACCGTGAATGGTAAGAATCTTATTCCAAGAACCCCAATGATATTTAGGTAGCCAGAATGTTTTATCTGATAGTGAGTTAATAACAACATCTAATGTGGCCATTCCACCGGGAACAGTCATTACATAATGATTATTAAGATGAAATTTATCTTTTATAGTTTCAATAAGTCCAGTATCACCATCATTACCACCATATTGTTGGATTTTCTTTTGATTGAAATCAATTCCTTGAGAAAATGAATTCAAGTCAATTGTTGTGACATCCATAACCCCACGATGAAGTTTAAGATATTTATCACCAGTTTCTTTTTCTAGTTTTGCTGCTAATTCTCCAATCTCAACGATGGATGAATAAGTAACAGGAGAGGTGTTTACTTTCATATATTTTTAGTTATTTTAATATTTTGTTTATTTTTTCTTCTCTTACTTCTTGTTTAAGTGAAGGTATATGATTGATAAACTTATCAATCACTTCTTTTTTAATTCTCATATTATGATTAGTTTCTTTCTCTTTCAATCTTATAGACATTTCAGATGCACAAAAGTGTATATACTCATGCTTCATATGAATATCTGATATTTCTTCTCCCCAATCTATTAATGTTTGATTAAAAATTGACCAATGGTCTATTATATCTGGTTGTTGTTCTCTCTTTCTCCTATTTAAATACATATACAAATATACAGAATTATAATATTTCCTTTACTTTTTGATTGATGATTTTTTCAATTTCCTTCAATTTCCTTCTTGATGTTTTAACATCTAGTTGGATCCTCCAGTTTTTAATTATTTCTTCATCATCATCAGATACTTCTTCAACTTTAATTTCAATATCTTTCTTCTCTTCTATTATCTCAAAAAGAATATTACCATTATCATTAGCCGATTTCATACCATCAAAATCTAATATCATTCTACCACCTATCCATTCAATAATATAATCTCCATTATCATCAGATTCAAATACTTTACCTTTACTAAATATTAATATTTTATTTTTTATTCCCGCAAATTCAGTTTCTATGTTCCAATCCTTTCTAAGGATAAATTTTGGCAATTTCATTTATGATATTTAATTTTTTATATATAAGTATATGATTAGGAAGTATAATAGTTTTTTATTAGAGAAGTATAAAAGTAATTTATTATTACTTTTAGAATCTGAAGTTTATGGTTCATCTGATTTTATTTTAAAGTTACAATCTCTTTCAAAAGAAATGGGTAAGACTGGTGAAATAGCACAAGCTATAAATGATATAATA
>Ga0114966_10004707_pt1 | contig 11685 bp, 15 predicted proteins | sample M_130207_XF_Meta_FD_87029 | JGI IMG/M metagenome (GOLD analysis project Ga0114966, IMG submission 87029) | Freshwater microbial communities from Lake Montjoie, Canada to study carbon cycling - M_130207_XF_MetaG | ecosystem: Environmental > Aquatic > Freshwater > Lake | place: Lake Montjoie...
AATACAAATCACTCCCACCGTGTAGGGTGAGAGCGATCAGTTTAAATCATTAGGCTGTTAAAACAGAAGCCCAGGTCGTAGCAGATGTAGCAAACAAGATTACAGTCTTAGCGGTAGCTACAGACAGTGTGCTTGCGCCTGCATTGATGGTTGAGCCTGATTTTGGGTAAACAGTAATTGTCTGGCCAGAATCATTACGCAGACCAATCATTGCGCCTACTTCGGTAGGTGGCAGAATAACGCCAGTCGATGCAGAGCTGGTGGTAAGTGTATTCCAAACTGCGGATAATTGTAGTGCGTCAGCAATTGTGCTGCCAGTAGCAACCAAGCCAGTAGCGCCATCGCCACAGATGCTAGTTGTTGCTAAACCTGAATTGCCAGATGCTTGAACTCTTGATGGAATTGCCATTTTTACTTCTCCTTTTTAACGTAGAAAATTGCATTTTCTGTGTTATGACTTGAGAATATCACTTCATAATCACAGAACTTGCTTGCCCACCATTCATATGGAAATACTGAAACATGCAAATGCTGACCAATTAATTGCCCCATATGATCTGGCAATAAACTAATCTGAAAGAATGCGCGATCAACACACTGCATAATATTTTTAATAACTGCATCAACATCGTCTGTCGGTATATGTTCCATTACATCGGTGCAATAACCAACATCTGCTTTTAAATCAATAGGCTGCGTTAAATCTGCAACAGTTAATTTAAATTTAATATCTTTATCTAAGCAATTATCAGAGAAATCAACCATCTGAATATTGCATTTTGCTAATTCGTGTATGCGCTTGCTACCGCGACCAGTGCCGCAGCCAAAATCAATTACTTTATCATTGCAGTCTATTTTAGCTAATTCTACAAAATAATCAGCAATTAATTCACCTGGTGACATATTACGATACGCAGGTATATCCCACATCTTTTGATATTTTTCTTGCTCTGGCATTAAATCTGGGCGCTCGCGCATTTTTCGCACAACTTCCATAATTAATCCAGTAGCGTCAACGGTAATTATGCAGCCTAAATCAATTAGGTTATTGCATACAGTAGGAAATAACTCAGCTTGCCTGGCCATTGTAAGCGAGCTAGTAAACACTTTTCCATCAACAGTAACTTTAACTAATACATCACTGTCATTCATTGGCTGCTTATACGCATGTCCCATTGTATGTCTGTGCGAACAATCATAGCCAAATAGGTGCAGCTTGCGATAACCCATTGTGTATGCAAGACACATGCTTGATAGCCCAACAGTCGTGCCACCGCCGATTAAAGCGTATTCCTGATCGTGATTTGGCAGGTGATCTTCCATATCATCCATAGCTGGATGCCATGTAGTTATATTATCTTCATCATTAAATAACGATGGGTGACACTGGCTTGAGAATAAATATTCTTTAGCATCACCAACTAAGTCAACATTGCCTGGTCGCGCGTCAAGTATAATTTGATAGTCAGGCACAATGCCGTGACGATTCAAGAACTTAGCCGCGCCATTAAGTGCAAATATCTTTTGCCCTAATTTGCGCCGCTTTTCAATAATTGGTAGATAATCTGCAACAGATGGACCGCCGCCAACAATCACTGCGTGACCGTCATGCGCTGGCAATTCTTTAATCCATTTCTGACAACTACGAGAATTTAAACGAATATTGCCAAATAATTCCGCGTCATCAGTATTGCAGATGATCTCTATATCCATAAAAAGAGGCGAGAGATTTCTCTCCCGCCGTCTCCTTTCACTGATTAGGTGATACGACCTTGCAGATGTGGGCGATTGATTACGACATTGACCGTAGTGGTCGCAGAAGCAACAGTCGCAGCATTAGCAGTGCGAGCGCCAAGAATCTCTTTGCCCGAACCTGTTGCGCCAACTTTACCAGTAGATTTCACACCAAATGCAACAGTAGGTGCAAAATTGCTACTTGTAGATTTGTTTACAACAGCAGTGCCTTCAATCTGATACCAACCAAACAGACCAGCAGTGTTTGCAGACATCGCAACGGCAACTGGACGAGCTTGGTTGCTGGTGGTAGCGCACAATGTGGTTTGATAGGTCGTGCCATCGTAGGTTACTAACGAGCCAACTGTAGTGCTTGCAACACCAACGAGCAGAATAAACTCACCTGCGCCGTAGGTAGGATCAAAAGCACGTTCAATTTGCCCTAAAACAGCAGGTGGGGTGGGAATAGCTGAAGTGCCATTCGCCATCGTTACGCCAGAATCAGTTTGATTGATCTGTAGTAAGCCTGCTTTGTTGTCATCAAAAGTATAAGCCATTTTAAATTTCTCCTTAGGCTATCAAAACGCCGCTAAATTGCGGACCGCTTGAAGTAAGATTACCAGCCCAACCAATTAGCTTAACAATAGCATCTTGGTTAATAGCTTGGCGCTCACCACCAATAGGCACAAAATTGCGGTCAACGTGCGGTCTAAACATAATGTATTTAGTATTCAAGAACCACATGTGATTAGCAGTAGCGGCAGAACCGATACCACCGTCTAGCACAACGTCTGAAGCCATACCTGCGCCGTAGTATTTCAACGATGCGAAGCCTGCGCCTGCCATGCTTGAGCCAGAATCAGAGATACGCTGAATTGATTGCAACGATTGCAGATACAAACGGTAGTAGTTATTGTCAGCAACGATCAAGTCGGGCTTGTCCGTTCCACGAATCAACTGCACAGCAACCGAATCCATATACTGCTGGATGTTGGATGCAGTAGTAGCAGCACCACCATTGGTTACGCCTGAGTATGCAACCGAGCGCCAGAATGAAAAAGTAGCGCGATTGATACCGCCGTATGTGCCGGTAGCAGGACTATCAGGCACAGCAGCAGCCAAACCGGTGATATTCTTGCCGCTATTGCCAGTGCCATCCAAATAGATATCGCTACCTAAACGGTTAGCTAACTGAGCTTCAGCAACATTCATACGGCCATCTAGCAAGTCAATGATTGCTTCTTTGCCGCTATTCTGGATCATTTCTAAACCAGAGATCGACACAGCAGCAGCGTATTGCGTAATGCTAAATTGAGCAGCACTAATTGGGCTATTTTGGCTGACGTTTAATACTTCGTAGCCACTATAGGAATTAGTATTATTTGTTGTCGAATCCGTATACATCACCTCTTGGAGTATGACATTTCCGCCCGAAAAGGTACGGACATTGCCACGTTCTTTAAGGCGGCGTAGTAAAGCATTGTTATTTGTTACGTTATCAGCTAATTCACCACTACGGCTTTGAATGTTAGTCGCAATGATGTCGCTGATAGAGCTATTGGCAAATGCCATAATTAATACTCCTTATCAGTTTGAGATCAAAAACGCGAACCGATGGCATCAAATTGCTCTGCCAACAATGCACGTCTGTCTTGCGCTTTGGTAGCCGTGACCACTCCGGGTGTAGAGCTTCTAACGCTAACCGCAGCCGCCCTAGCTGATTTCGCAGCTTTGTCAGCTCTTGATCTTTTCTCAGCATCCAATTCAGCTTGTCGGCTTTGTTGAACAGTATCAAATAGATTAGAGTCGAGGCGTATTGCTTTTTCGTACGCATCTTCGAGTGTTTGTGCAACACCGCTTTGTAGCAGTTGCACCATCACCGGTCGAGCTTCCTCAAAATACTCAGCCTTTTGAGCAAATTGGTTGATTTCGCCCAATAAAGACTGATTTTGCACTTGTTCCTGCTGTTCCTTCCAAGTCATTACCTCGCCACGAACCTTATTTAGCTCATTTTGAAGTGCATAAATAGTCGGATCAATCGGGTTTTGCTGTGGGCTTTGCTCGATTTGTCCTAAATTTACACCATATTGTTGTGCAAGTCTACTAAATAATTGCACTTTTTCTTGTGGTGTGCTATAGCGCAGCGAATAGTCGGCCTCAAGTAGCGCTTTTACCGCATCTTTAGGCTGCAATCCAAGCCCACGAATTGTGCTTTCAAATGGCGTAATTACTTCCTGCATTTGATCGGCAAATTGTGCTTTGCTAATTAATGGTTCAACGCCTGCTCGCATTTGTTCTTCGCGCTGCCAGGCATACTCACGCAATTTAGGATCGGCAGTTTTCCAAACTTCGTGATAATCCTTTTTCCACGATGCTGGTGGGCGCGACCATACTGGTTCTTCGGCAGCGTCTTGCGTTTGTTGCTGCTCTTGAGCTTGTCTAGGCGCAAATTTACCGTCTGGCGCTCTAACTCGTTCTTCCTGCTCTGGCCTTACATCTGGTGGATTCTCTGCGATCTCATCAAATTGTTGAGACAGCATTTCGCGTCTAGCATCGGGTGATTCAGCCAATGGTGCAATTTCATTTAATGATTCAGACATTTGTATTTCTCCCTGTGGGGGTTATTTACGATTAAAACGAAGATCATCACGCAGCTTTGTGAGGATTTTATTAGCCTGGCTGTGCGTCATTCCCGCGAGCTGTTCGCGCAACACTTCCCGTCTGCTGTCTTTAGCTTGAGTCGGTCGAGTTTCCATCTTCTCGTTCCCGATCTCAATACAATTGTGCGCCCTTAAATGCGCCCGATGATGCGATCTGCTTGTGATGATGCTGCCGTCCGCCATGCTTTGATATGGTTGAATATCTGGCATTACATAATGCAGCTCAGTGGTGGGCGTGTGACCATCTAACTCGATAGCTTCGCCATCTCTGTATATCCAAGATTTTCTCATAATAGGGCCAATATTTCCTCGTCATCCAAGTCAATGTAATTACTCCAAATTGCCTCAACCCTGTCAAGATCGGCAAATAGAGCATCATAATCAATCTGCTTTACCGGCATTTCTTGCTGATCTACAACCAACTGCGTAAACGGTTCTGCTATTTCCTCGGCAAACTCTGGTCTACCTTCCACTACTATTTCGTAGGCATTTAATATTGCCTCGCGCCGCTTGGCTGCCCGCGCTTGTTCCTCTGCAAATTTCTTACCTAAAAAGTCACCATCGTGCGTATCGTCAATCACAATGATTGGCTGGCTTGATACCGTGAGAGTGCCTACCTGCCCTGTAGCCTCAACGCCTGTGAGCGCCACCACGACATCAGTTCTAACACCAACACTACCCACCGCACCGGTAGCCTGCACTCCTGTGATAACCCTTTCAACATTAGAGCTAACATTACCTACTGCACCGATAGCCTCAACGCCTGTAAGTGCTGCCACAACATTAACGCCAACACTACCTACCGCACCAGTAGCCTGCACTCCTGTAAGCGCTACAGTGACCGCCTCGCTCTCAGTGCCAACCTGCCCTGTTGCCTGCACACCAGTAAGCGCAATGATAATATTGGCTGTAGCTGTACCAACTGCGCCAGCAGCTTGGTTGCCACTTAGTGCGAAAGATTGAGATACCCCTAGACTGCCTACACCGCCAGTAGCCTCATTTCCAGCAACAAGTAAACTATCCCAAAGCGCAGTATCCCAAGTGCCAATATCCCAAGCCCCAGAAGTAACAACAACAGAAGAAACGCTTCCTGAAGCTCCTAAAGGCGCACCACTTAATGGATATAAACCTAACATTATTTATGAATTTCTATTAAAGGTTCCCATAAACAAGTTTCATCGTTTAACACATAAGAATCATCTGGCTTTGGCGGGATAAACGCATCTCTAACCGCGTCATAAGTAAATCCAATCCCAGCATAGTTTTTACGCAGTGGAGTGCCGCCAGTAACGTGAACGCCACCACGAGTGTTATACGAAGTCTGAATCCAAGTGCCTGGGCTTGTATCTATAAAATGACCGTTAGTAAAAAAATCTTCTTCGGCGCAAATTACATTAACTACAATGCCATTAGAAATTTTTGCATAATGACTCATGCTGTGTAACTCCCAGATGCGGTAAATTTCATAATTGTATACGCGCCGCTAGTAGTAACTGTTGGAGACCCTGTAACTGTTCCAGTATAGTAAGATGTTAATAAAGAAAGAATCACCACACCAGAACCACCAGAATTTCCTGTGGCAGTCCCGCCAGTGCCACCGCCGCCACCACCTAAATTTGCAGTGCCATTAGTCCCTGCACCCATAACGCCGCCATTTCCACCACCCCCAGAACCACCAGTCCCCGCAGTGCCACCAGTAATTACTGCTGCACCGCCGCCACCACCGTAAAATATTGCAGAACCTGTGATACTTGAACTTGCACCAGCGCCGCCACTACCACCGGTAGATGCACTTGGTGCATTCCCGCCTACTGCCCCTGCACCGCCACCGCCGCCACCTGGAAAATTACCAGAATTTAAACCAGTACCACCGGCAAATCCTTGTCCTGACGTTCCTGAACCTGCACCTGCGCTATTAGAACCACCGCCACCAGAACCACCACCTTGTCCAACTACAGAACCTTGCCCGCCGCCGCCACCGCCGCCTATGGCAGTAAGACTAAATCCAGTTGAATTAGAACCATTACTACCACCTGAGTTTGGTGAAGTTGTGCCAGTTGATCCTGCCCCGCCAGCGCCAACAACAAATGAATAAGTTGTTCCGGTTGTTAAAGTTGTAGAACCAGTAATCAATCCACCAGCTCCACCGCCACCACCGTCATTAGCGCCGCCACCGCCACCACCCGCAACAATTAAATATGTTGCCGTTATTGATTGAATAGGTGTTGAAGTATTAAACCCAGAATAAGGAATCCATCCTTGAGTTGAATCTATATAAACTAAAGCAACCGATTCTCTGTTAGTAGCTAATATTGCATTGGTTGCAGACCCATTAATTTTGTTTCCATTTGGGTTAAAAACAGCGGTATTAGTTGCCCAAGTGCCAGCATAATCAACAATAGCTACAAGGTCTCCTATGCTTGGGCTTGCTGGTAGGGTTACTGTAATTGCCGCACTTGTTGTATTAACCGGATAAGCGTACCCACTTACAGCAGTAAAATGAGAAGTTTGAACGCTTTGCCATTGCAAAAATTTACCATTACCAAGTATTTGTTCCGCCGGTAGAGTAACGAATACGTTAGAAGTGCCTGTTAAGGATATAGCTGCTGTAGTACCTAAAGAGTTTGAATAAATAGTGGTCCTAGCAAGTGTAGGCCCAGCACTAGAATACGTACCAAGACCAACTTCCCATGCAGAGCCGCTAGTAATACAATAATAAGTTGTATTTCCGTTACCAACCGTGGCAAAAGATTGAAACCCAGCAACAGCACCAGCAAGCGTGATTGTGCCAGTGCCTGTCGTGGTAGTTGTTTCTTGGTTTCTGTTTTGTAATACAAATGCCATGATTTACCCTTTAGATGGTTGACAAGCGCTTTGTGCCATTAAGCAATTCTTACCAGTGCGTTAGTCGCATCGTTTGTTGGCATTGTTAGCGTGAAATTGCCCGCCGTAACAGTCTGGGCGCCAAATGTATGCACTGAGATTGCCTTATTGCTTTGAGTCGAGTTATAGACTAACGCGCAGTCAAATGACGTAGACAGCGTGACGTTAGTCCAACTAAAGCTCGCGCTCGGTGTCCAATACGCAGTCGTGCCGCTACTAGTCGGCGCTGTGGCATTAGTTACTGTCACACCACCTGCTGTGTAATTAGTGCCGCTAACCTCGCCTGAAACGCCGTAGGCTGTTGTTCCTGCGCCCTGACTAGCACTAGCAAGGTATAAGGCTGCCTTAAGCGTATCGGCTGCTGTAGACGCCCTTACAACGCTTGTGCCAAACGCATGAATGCCGCTCAATATCTCAGTTTTAAAACTTGTACACATTGCTTGATTGTTAGCCATTGAAGCCCCCTATTTCAGTTGTTGACACTACTGCTTTCTTTAAAGTCACATGCACCGACCGATGCACCATCTCGCCACATGTCCAATATTCCACCCATGTGGTGCGCTCGTTCTCATCCTCAAATTCACCCTTGCGCTTTTCTAGCAGCGCCTCATCCATCTCACCTCTGGTGGTATTAACCATTATGCACCTCTACGCCGATCACTTTACCGTCTGCGCCGCGCACCACACGCTTGGGCGCTGCTAACATCTGCATCGCTGTGCCAATCTTGTCCATTGTCTCGCCATGCATATTTTGCATATTGTTTTGCATATCAGCCATACGGTGGATTGCATTGGTTACATGATCGCCAAGCTCTGCACTGATTTTCTCAGATGCCGCTTGTTGCGCCTCGATCATTGGCAGATCAAGACCAGGATTAGCACCGATCCGAGCAACCATAATCTTAGTGGCCGCATCAAGCTCTGCCTTCCACTTCTCCATCTCTTGCCGTGATCTGATCTCCATTTCTTTTAATTGCTGCTCGTGCTGCTGTTTCTGAGCCTCAATTTGCGCTGCATTCTGAGCCTTCATCTGCTCAAGCTGCGCCTCTGCTTGTATCTTGATCTGCGTAGTCTGGGTATCAGCTTGCATACGCATTTGTGCGATCTGGCCATCTGCTTGCATACGTGCCTGCTCACTAGCTTGCTGTGCTTTAATCTTCTCAGCCTCTGGATTTGGCTTAGGCTGCGGATTGGCTTGTGCTTTCTTCAACTGGTCAAGCGCTGCATCTAATGCGCCCTCGATTGGCTTGGATTGCTTAAACGCCGAGATGCCAAATTTCATGACTTCTACCAGCATCGGTGTCATTTCTGGGCTTGACTGTGCAACCGGTAGCGCCTCACGCATAAAGCCACCAAATGCCTGGATAAACTCCATACGATCACGCTTGGTTTGCGCCTCATCAATTTGCACTAGCGAATCGGCAGCAACCTCAATCCTAAAATTACGCAGTGGCTTGTCTTTAATAAGCTGCAACGCTTGCGGTATCATCTGCTGATCGGCAGGCTGCATCTGCTGTGCCGCAGCATAGCTTAGTATTGTCTGTGGCTGAAATTTAGAACAGATAACTTGCGCCTTCAACCGAATAAGCTCACTGGCAAATAGCGCCACATCCTCCTGCATCGAGCGAAGTCGCAGACCTGCATACTGGCCTTTAATTTGTTGTGCAGTTGCAGTCTCACTTGCTAACGATGCGCCTCGGATAATGTCACTAATCCCAGTGATTTCGTAGATTTGTTGCTTGATCTCGGTGCGAGCGCGATAACACTGCATCAACGCCTCGGCAAGCTGGTCAATTGGCAAAATATCAATGCTGCCCTTTAGCCCGCCCTTCTCACTGAATGCCATCCATTTATCAACTGGGATTAACGTATTGTTGTCACCCTCAGTTAATAGGCGCTGCAATGCAGGCTGGCTTGCGTCATACACACCGCGAACCCGCAGCGCTTTGACTAGACCATCAATCCGATCGCTAAGAATATCTAACTCATTGGCCTGGTCTTGATATAACACAAAGTCCGGCACTGGGATTAGTGTATCGCTAGTGGTCGTGCTGTATAACGGCTTACCGCAGGGAAAGAATCCCTCAACACCTAACGGATCATCACGCTCATCAATAATGCTGGCATGATTTTTACTAAACCAGTAAACCTTGCCCGATTCTTTATCCCACAGCTCGCATATCTTAGCGCGAGTGCGCTCTTTGGTATTCTGGCCATACGTAGTTTGTGTATCTGGATTTGAGTCTAGCGGTAATGTCTTGGCCATTTCCTCGCCAAAGCGCTCAACTAGAGCCTCTTTCGTCATGTATACCCAACGCCATACGCACGTCACTTCTTCCCATGTGCGAGCAACAGAATGCCCAAAATCCTTCCAATGCACGTAATCAGTCGGCGCACACTCGTACTCGATCTGTTCTTGCGGTTCAACCTCGCCCGCAGTCGCACCCAACGCAGTCTGTGGCTTACCATCTTGATCTACCTCGTCAATGTCCTCAGTGACCTGCAAGCCATCCTCTGGCACATCCTGCTCAGTAACATGTGGTTCATACCGCACCCACGCAGTGCCACGACCGCCCAAGAACCGATCCTCTACCGCATGGCGCATAGTGCTGCGAAAGTCTGGGTAATGCTCAATCTCAAAGTCAAGCGCCCGCTCAATTAATTGCCCAGCCACACGGCCTACTGGATCATTATCCCCAAACCGGCGTGATACGTCAGCTTTCGGCAGCTTGGCGTAAACAGCAGGTATAAGCGTCTGCACGTTTGACCACAAAATATTAAATTTAGCTGTCTCATTAGTATGCGAGCTGCGATTGTCATCACGATAGCGCTTGACGATCTTTTGTGATCGAGCTTCCCATTTCTTAAACTCGTTGTCGTAAGCACCGACAACATTGAGCCATTTCTGCACACCAGTGCTAGTCTGTTCCATTAATTATTTTCCTTTTGCTTTTCCAACCAATCGATGGCTTTTCTTTCGCTATTAGACAATGATTCGCCTTTTGCAAGTTTTTCCTGCGCTTTTTTATAGCGCATTTGCATTAAAGATTGTTGTTTTTCAAATTGCCCTTGTTGATTTGCACGTATATTTATCAAAGATTCTGATGGGCCTTTTGCTCTCATCTCCATAGCCATATCTACAAATTCTTGCATTGATTTTGGATCATCTGTTATTTCATGCACAAATTGACTTTGAAATGGTCCTTTACCATGACCGGAAAATCTAGCAGGGTTTATAATATATCTACCAGTTTGAGGATCGGACACTTTTACATATGATGACGGACCCGCAAGACTCCCAGAATGCTGAAGATCAACAGCAAATCCTTGTGCTTTCAAAATATCAGATAATTCACTTGCTTTGCTTTGTATTAATTCTCTACCTTGATTTGGCAAACCTTCAGTATTTAATATACTTGGTCGCAATCCAGAATTAACCATATAGTTTTCTAACCCTTTGGCAATTTCTGGCCCTGCATATTTGCCCATTGACTTACCAACAGCAATTGCGCCTTTAGCTGCCGGTCCAGCAAATGGGATCAAATTACTAGCAACATCGGTTGCAAGCATAAACTTTTCCGCATCATCCATGTTTCTGCGCCATTCATCATGGCCAGGGGCCATAACAGACACCGGTGGTGTCATATTAGCGCGAGCCTTAACGCCTTGCGTTAATAGCTTAGTATTTGCTGTAACTGGCGCAGTCAACGCATCATCAAGCTGTTGCTGATAAAGTAACGCTGCCGCAATGCGATCTGCATCTGCCACTATTTATTCCTCGCTGATATTGCATTGGCTTTGGCGCGAGCATCTTCCTTGCTAGACGCGCCCCATGCTTTAAGCGCTAACGCTAGGCGTGTTGGCTTGCCGTTCTTTTCCATCGGACCAGGCATGTTGCCCATTCGCGCAAGAAACGATGACCTGCGAGGATTATCGCCTGACTTGACTGGTGGCTTTAACTCGCCGCCTGTCTCAGCCTTGTAGCTTGCTCTGCCCTTAGCATTTAAGCCACCAGACGGATTCTTGCCCTCTTTTCTAGTCCACGCTGCGCTCATTTTTACGAGAATATCCCGACAGCCATTACTTCAACGCCAGCGCCGGTGGTAATCTTCCAAGCGCCGTTAGCAGACACCACATTTAATTCAACATTGTATACGCCAGGCACTAGCGATGCGCTGGCTGGAACAACGGTATGAGTAAGAATACCAGCACCAGTGCCATCAACAATTACAACATTGCCAGTTGCGCCAGTTGTAACTGTGCAGACAATGCGATGCAGATAATCACCAACTGCGCCTGTTGGTCCTAATACCTGCGCTGTTTGTGATGCTGCAACATGCTCATAAAAATAACGATATGGATTGTTTACGCCGCTCATAGCCTTGCACTCCTAGTTGTTTTGTGGGAA
>Ga0114966_10004710_pt1 | contig 11683 bp, 15 predicted proteins | sample M_130207_XF_Meta_FD_87029 | JGI IMG/M metagenome (GOLD analysis project Ga0114966, IMG submission 87029) | Freshwater microbial communities from Lake Montjoie, Canada to study carbon cycling - M_130207_XF_MetaG | ecosystem: Environmental > Aquatic > Freshwater > Lake | place: Lake Montjoie...
GACGCCCGCGCGCTGCACGCGGATTCGACATCGCTTTCCAGTTGAGACGGAGCTGGACTCGCCGTAGACTTCCTCTTCGCGGCAACTCGTCCATACCGGACGCGTCAGCCCTCTCATCTCAGAGGATGTCCATGACCGATACCACTGCCACCATCAACGCCACCACCATGGGGTGCTCGCTCACCTGCAAGGACCTCGAACCCGCAATTCGCTTCTACCGCGACGCCATCGGCCTTGCGGTGCTGCAGACCTACGAAAACGACGGGAAGGTGGTCGTCGCCATCGTCGGCGCTGGTGACATCCGCATTGTTCTCAACCAGGATGATGGCAAGCTCGGGTGGGACCGGACCAAGGGACAGGGGTTCTTCCTGCAGATCAACGTGGCGGCCCTTGCCGACGTCGATGCGGCAGCCGCGCGGGTCAAGGCCGCCGGCGGCACCCTGATTGACGAACCGGCCGACCGCCCGTGGGGCGTGCGGATGTTCCAGTTCAGGGACCTGGACGGCTTCAAGATGGGCGTGTCCACTCCGCTCGTTGGATAGCAGCTGCCCGCGGCGTCTGACGTCTTCCCTCACGCGAGATGTTCGATATGGCGGACGGCCGGTTGGACTAGGCTTGGGCTTTACTCGTCACCGCGTTAGAGGACTACATGCAATCGAAGATCGCCAGACGGAGCGGCGTGTTGCTCCATCCCTCATCGTTCCCTGGTCCATGGGGCATCGGCGACCTCGGTCCCGCGGCCAGAACCTTCGTCGACTTCCTTGGCGCCACGCACCAGCAACTCTGGCAGATCCTGCCGCTCGGGCCGACGGCTGACGATGGGTCTCCCTATTCGTCGTTCTCCTCGAGTGCGGGCAATCCGCTGCTGATCAGTCTGGAGGCGCTGGCCGAAGAGGGCCTCGCCGCGCCAGTAGCATCGCCGGGGGCATCGGCCTCTGGTCCGGTTGACCTGCGCGCCGTTCGCGCCTGGAAGCTTCCGGTACTCGAGGAGGCCGCGCGGCGGTTCTTCGAGCGATCGCTGCTGCGTGACGAATACGAGCGCTTCTGCGCGGAGCGGGCCGACTGGCTGGACGACTACGCCCTCTTCATGGCGCTCAAGGATGCGCATCCAGGCAAGACGTGGAACCTGTGGCCAGCCGATCTCGTTCGGCGTGAGCCAGCCGCGCTGGAACGGGCGCGCCAGTCGCTGCGCGAGTCCGTGAACTTCCACAAGTTCTCGCAGTTCGCGTTCTTTCGGCAGTGGTCGGCCTTGAAAGACTACGCACATCAACGCGGCATCCGGGTCGTCGGAGACATTCCGTTCTATGTCGCGTTCGACAGCGTCGACGTCTGGGCGAATCCGCAGAATTTCGCGTTGCTTCCGGACACGTTCGAGCCCCGCTTGATGGCGGGTGTGCCGCCGGACTATTTCAGTGCCACGGGCCAGTTGTGGGGCAACCCCGTCTACGACTGGGCGCATCTGGAAGAGAGTGGCTTCGCCTGGTGGATCGAGCGATTCCGCCGGCTGACGCAACTCGTCGACGTCGTGCGCATCGACCACTTCCGCGGCTTTCAAGCCTTCTGGCAGGTGCCGCACGGCGAGACGACCGCGGTCAATGGTACCTGGGCTCTATGTCCGGGCGATGCCTTCTTCCACACGCTCGAGCACGAACTGGGGCATCTGCCGGTCTGGGCCGAGGACCTCGGGCTCGTGACACCAGAAGTGGAGAAGCTCCGCGATGATTTCGGCTTTCCCGGGATGAAGGTCCTCCAGTTCGCGTTCGATGACACGGCCGCCGAGAATCCCTATCTGCCGATCAACTTCGTGCCTAACGGCGTCTGCTATACGGGCACCCACGACAACGATACGACCGTCGGATGGTGGAACGGATTGGGCGAGAGCCAGCGGCGTCAAGTGCTCGCCTATGTCGGACAGATCGGAGACAACGGAATTCACTGGGCGATGATTCGACTCGCGATGGGGTCCATTGCCGATAGCGTCGTCGTTCCGTTGCAGGATCTCCTCGGGCTCGGCTCCGAGGCCAGGATGAACGTTCCCGGTCGCGCCGATGGCAACTGGTCGTGGCGCTATCCGGCGGCGGCGATCGACGAAACGTTACGGGGCCAGCTCGAAACGATGACGACGACCTACGGACGAGCGCCACGCTTCAGCACCCGGCGCTGAGCCCGTTCTGGAACCCCACGGGTCGATCATCCTGAAGCTGACGAAGCTGAAGCTGCGTGGTCGTCTCGCGCCCACGATGGCGGTGAACAGCCTTCTGCGAACAGGAGACTGAGCGAAGTCCACGGCGAAGCCGCACGAGGCTGGCGAGGCACCAGCCTCGTCGGCGCTCGTCGGCACGGCGTGCGCGGTCACTTCGTGGGGATGGCCGCGGGCGTGAATACACACACCCGGCTGTCGAAGACATCGGTGGCGCGACAGTGCCCAGGCGCGGAGCATTCAGGAACTCGCCGACCACCGCAACCTGGCGACGACCCAGTGCGACATGCACGTGAGCCAGGGAGCCACGGAGATCGGGAACTGATGTAGATAGAAGCGATTAGGTGGTGAGCCAGCTCGGAATCGAACCGAGAACCCGCAGATTAAGAGTCTGCTGCTCTGCCAATTGAGCTACTGGCCCACATGAAGTGGAGGTGGCAGTTACGACGGCGCTGTTGGCACCGACGCAAGACGAGAATAATAACACGGTCGGACGGCCCGGCAACCAGCCGGACCGCCTTCGGTGCGAGATATTTTCTCGCCACACGCTTTCCATCACCGCCGCCCGCTACTGCTTCACCATCCGGAAGGTGTTGGTCGAGTTCGAGCTCTGCGACCGCGTCGTCCCGGTGATGACGCGCCCGCTGCTGTCCATCTGCCCATCCAGGAACGTGTCGAGATACGAGCCGATCTTCAGGCGCGCGCCGGTGAAGGCGCCGCTCGCGCTGATCCGCGCAGGCGCTGCCGGATCGAAGACGCCGGTCTGGCCAGCCGGTACGTTGCACCACGCCGCCGGCGACACGAGACTGCCAGTGACGACGCTCCCGGCCTGCGCCATCGTCAGCACCGGCAACGTCGCCGGCACACTCGGATTGCAGACGCCCGTGAAGATGAACGACCAGCGTCCGCTCATGTTGCCAATGGTGACATCACGCGCGTCGGTCGCCGACCCGCCGCGTCCATCCGTGACGCTCAGCCGCACCGTCACCGCGCCGTCGCCCGACAGGTTCGCGTTCGCGCTTGGCCCCGACGCTGTGCTGCCCGCGAACGTCCACTGGTAGGACAGCGAGTCGCCATCGGGATCGGAGGCGGTGGCAGACATCGAGACGTTCGTCAGCCCGGACACGCCGAAGGTCGGTGTCACCGAGACGTTCGTGATGGTGGGGTTGCGATTCGATGACGGCGAAAGGGGAGTGCCCGTGTTGCCGTTCGAACTATTGCTGCCGTTGCTGGTGCCGCCGCTGCATCCAGCCGCGAGCACGGCGATCGCGATGCCGAGGGGCAGAGCCCTCATCGCCGCCCACCGGGGAACCAGACGATGCCGAGGTGCACACGCGCACTGGTGGCGCCCAGCGAATCGGATGGCACCTCGATGCCGTTCACCTTGTAGGCGCTGAAGTTACCAGCCGACCAGGTGACCGCGCCGGAAAACGCGAGCGCCGGAGTGAAGTGGGCATTCAATCCACCGCCGAACGAGACGCCAGCGCCGCTCGCCTCGACGTTGTAGGCACGAGACCCGACATAGAAGTCCTGCGTGACGGCGCGCCCCGAGAGCGCCGCCTGCACGAACGGCCGCACGCGGCCGCTCTCGTTGCCGAAATGGATTCGTGTGCCAAGGTCGAAGTGCCCGAGCGCATACGTGCCGGTGAAGTCGGACGCGGTCATGCTCGCGCCGCTGAGGACGCTGTACACCGACCAGCGCGGGGTGAAGCCGTATCCGAGGCTCAGGCCGATGCCACGACCGGAGTCGGTATCGGAGTTCAGCGCATCGTTCGCGAGGAGCCCATTGCCTTCGAGCCCCACGCCGATCCAGAAGCGCTCGCTGCTCGACTTGCGCGCCGCGCGGCTGCTCGCCGCCGGTGCCGCCGTGGGCGTCGCGGCGGCGCGACGCGCATCCGCGACAGCCGCTTGTGTGACGACCGCCGTCGTCCCGGCGCCACTGGCGCTGAGTGCGGCCGTCTCCTGTGCGCCGGACACGGCCGGGACGCCGAGCAGGGCGAGCGCGAGAGTGAACGTAGATGCAGACGTGGCGCGCACGCGCGGCCGGGAAGCGAACGATGTCATGGACGGATACTCCGAGAAAGGTGTGTCGAACCGGAAGGGGCCGCCTGCATGAACGCAGACGGGCCGAACACCGCTAGGGAATGCTCGCCGTCACGGCGTAGGTCGCTGCGCGGCTGAAACTCAGGTTGTCGATCCAGCGCGAGTACTGCTCACCGGCAGTGACCGTTCTGGCGATGGTTTCGATAGTCGTGCCGACCAGAAGCATCAGGAGAAGAAGCAGTTGGCGCACGGCTACTGCGCCTGGACGCCGACGCTGACGCCGGGTTCGGATGACACCACGCCAACCGCGGACGTGTTGCCCGAAGGCTTCGTGTCGAGTGCGACGGTGATGGTGTCTGGCCCGGCGACGCTCGCGTTCGTCGTCGTCACCGCCGTGCCGTCCGGACTCGAGGTGGCCCGGAGCGACTGCCTCGTACCCCCGAAGATGACGCCACAACCCGCCAGCCATGGTGACGCCGCCACCACACACACCACTGCCGCCATGCGAACCTTCTGTACGATCATTGCCGACTCCTCTCGACTCGAACAACCTGACCAGAGAATGAGCGGCGACTCTAACAACCTAGATAGAGACAGGCTATGGGACGTACGTACTAGTAAGGGATGCGCTCTGTGCCGCGTCGCGACCTACTGCGCGGCCCCGTCCATCGTGCCGGTCAGGTACAGCCTCGCCAGCACGACGCGACTCGAAACGCCGGTCTTGATGAAGACAATGGCGAGCGTGTTGCGAACGGTGTGCGCGCTGATGCCCAGCAGGAGCGCGACCTCGCGGTTCGTATAGCCCTCGGCGACGTGCTGCACCACCTGGCGTTCGCGCGGCGCGAGCGTGTGGATGACGGGACTCTTGTGCATGACGCGACGGTAGCGCGCAACGCGGTCAGGTCCGGTCATACGCTAAACCTTCGCAGCGTACGTCGCCGAACACCGTGGTCAGTTCACGATCGGTTGCGCCGGACCGAGCTGGTCGTCGCCATCGCGCAGCGTCGCGCCACTCGACGGGTCGTTGTCGGGGTCGGTGTTCCCACGCGGACGCGAGTAGGCGACGGTGGCGTGGAAGCGCTCGTTGGCCGACGGGTCACCGGCGCGGCAGTTGCCCGGAATCGTCGGATACATCACGCTACTGCGGTCGCTGACGTGGAAGAAGCCCATGGCGTGCCCCACTTCGTGCATCACCACCGAGTCCGGGATCTTGACGCTGCCGCACGAACACACATCGTCATAGAGCGTGATCGTGCCAGGGTTCGCGCCGATGTCCGACCGGCCGCAGACGCTGCGGTCGTTGGGGTCGCGCACGATATTCACGTTGACCCCGTTCGTGGCCGCGGCCCGGTCGGTGGTGCCGCTGTCGATGGCCGCTGCGCTGTAGACGCCGCCGGTGTAGATGGGCACCGCCCTGGCGAGTGACGACAGCACCACGGTGAGCACCTCGGGTTCGATCGCGCGGCCGGTCTGGTCGACGGTCTTCACGTAGAAACGCGGCGCGGCGTTCCAGCGCAGCACCGGCCACGGCCCGTCGGTTCGATCGAAGGTGCCGCGGACGAACTGCCCGTAGAAGTCGAGCGAGAACGGCGACGCGTTGCGAATGAGGTCGAGGCCGACGCCGCGGCGCGCCCCCGACTGCCACCGCACCCACTGCGTGCGCGTCAGGTAGCCGCGGGCCGACACGCTGAGGTCGTACGGGGTCACGGGTGGGTTGGCAGCGGTCGACCCGAGCGAAAAGTCGCCGGCGGCACCGGTGGTCACCGCAGTCAGGCTCCACGACGGCGTGATGGTGGCACCGGCAATGGCCGCACGCGACGTGGTGTCGGTCACGGTGCCGCTGATCGACCAGAGCGGCGTCGCCGGCGTCGGCGACGTCGGCGTGGTCGTGCCGCCGCCTGCGCTGCGGGAGGACGACGTGTCACCGCCGCAGGCTGACGTCATCAGCAATGTCACGACGAGAACCGACCACGACCAGTGCGCGCGCATGCGATGTTCTTGCTGCTCGAATGCCCGTTCGTGCCTTACCAGATTGTCACCTGCTTCTGCGGCGGCAGGAAGAGCGCGGCGCCAGGCTGCACCTTGAACGCCGGGTACCACTCGTCGACATTCCGCACCGTTTGCGCGCGGTACTGCGACGGCGCGTGGCCGTCGGCCGTCCACCAGTTCGACAGCTTCCCCGTGGCATCGAACTGCGCGCCCTGGTCGTCGAAGCTGTGGCTGATCTCGTGACCGATGGTGGCGCCGACCATTCCGTAGTTGCCGGCAGCGTTCGATTTCGGATCGAAGTACGGCGGCTGCAGGAGTGCGGCGGGGAAGTTGAGTGCGTTCTGGATCGGCAGGTTCACTGCGTTCACCGTCTGCGGTGTCATCCACCATTCGCCGCGGTCGATCGCCTTCGTCAGCTTCGACACCCGGTAGCGGTACTCGTACTCGGAGGCGCGCATCGCATTGCCGAGCGCGTCGGTGCGCGTGGCGAACGCCCGCGTGATGTCGGCGACCATCGCCTCCACGGCTCGCTTCGACTCCGGTGGAAAGTGGCGCTGCGCGTACAGCGTCCCGACCGCATCGCCCATGCGCTCGGCGGCGTCGACGCCGCGCTTCCAGCGGGCCGACTGCTTCGGCGTCCCCGAGAGCGTCGTGCCGAAGAAGGCAAACGCTTCGTCGGCAAACGCCTGTGGCAGGAGCTCCGACCACTCGTTCAGCACGCTGTAGCGCAGGTACAGCCGCCAGTCGTCGAGCGGCTCCGAAGCCACGAGCGCCGCTTCGCCCCGCACGGCGCCCGGGTGCCAGACGATGAACGCGGGCTGGGCCGCGAGACCGGCGGCCTCGAAGAACGCGCGCCAGTCGAGGCCTGGCGCCTCTGCTGCGAACGCGCCGCGTGGCCACGGGTTGTTGGCCTTCAGCACGTTCACCGACTACTCGCGCGTGCCGTGCGCGCGCGCCAGGGAGCGGCGGTCGGTGATCGCCGCGATGCGCTCGAGCGCGGGCGTCAGCGCGGCGCCGGTGCCCCACGACGAACGGTCGTCGGAGATGGGCGTGCCGCGCTCCCATGTGCCGTTCGCGAAGGGGAAAAATCGTCGCCCGGGTTCACCGCGCGGTCCATGCCAGCGAGGTCGATCCCTGACGTGTGCGCCACGCTCGCCGCTGCCGGAGGTGACGACGACGGCGTGGACGACGGGGACGACGTGCAGGCAAGCGCGGCGAGCGTTAGCGCGATCGCGCTGGTCAGGACGACGGCTCTGGCGGAGGTGTTCGACATGGTGTCCTACTGCCTGTCTTCGGCGATGCCCCTTCGTGGACTTCGTCCCTTCGTGAAGCCATTCGCCGGACACGGCCCGCAGTCCGGCGCCGATGGAGCTGAAGCGGCTCGACGTCGATCGGGCGTGGCATGGGCAGCGCGTCGCGCAGGCGCTGTGGCTGGGCGTGTGGAAGCAACACCCGCGTGCTGAACGCCTCGGAGGCGCTGCGCGTTTGCCACGCGGGGAGCCGTCGGCTAGACTCGAAGTCCGCGTTCGATGTGCGCCCGTAGCTCAGCTGGATAGAGCGTCAGGCTTCGAACCTGTAGGCCGGGGGTTCGAGTCCCTCCGGGCGCACCAACCCTTTCGCATAAACGCCACCTCCAATAAACGGCCGTAATCGCCTTCGAACGTGTCTTCGGGGCCTGCCCCGACACCATACTGGTCATAACCAGCAGATCGAATGAGTCCTGGCAGGCCGCGACAATATCAGGCGCTCGTCGAGGCACGCAAAGCGTGTCGGCTTTGTCACGATCTCGGCCTGATCAATGCGTCCGATATTCGTGGCGGTCAATTCGACTCTTCCCAGGTCGGCCCTTGGAACGCGTAAATGAGTCATGGGCTACTACATCTACGATGCAGACGGGTACGTCGCGGACGGGCCAAGCACCGGCGGTTGGCAGCACCTACGCGATCAGGTCTTGCTTCCCCAAGGTGGGGTTGCCACTCGCGAGTTTGTCCGAGACGGAGCGACGACCAAGGTCAAGGCGTTGGGCTTGGAACTGGCCAAGATGGAAGCGCCCACGAAGCCCACGGCAATCTCATTGGCGGCCCTTCGAGACGCCGTACGACGAGCCAAGGCGGTGGTGATTCTCTCGGACGGCAGCACGTAGCGCCCGGTCAGCCGGTCGTGCATCGGCGGCCTGCGCATCCGCGTGCGGGATGTGCTGGATCTCCTGGCTGCCGGTGCGACTCGCGATGAGATCCTCGAGGACTACCCCGATCTGGCGCCTGACGACATCACTGCCGTCTTGGAGTGTGCTGCGCTTCAGAACGACCACCCCATCTAGCAGTACGCCGCCGCCGGCGGCTCCCGCCGTCCGGTCCAGCGGTCGTGTGGCTCCGACTGGGGAACTCGCGTCGTGGAGTCCTGCTCGCCAGAGTCGAATCGGAGTTCCCTGCCATCGTGCTGGCGCTTGAACGGGGCGAAACCCTTATCGAAGTCGTGTGAGCTGTCAGCGCAGAGATTTCTCGCCACTTGCCCGGTAGTCAGGATCCATCAGCGACCGGCCCATGTGAATGACCGTGCTACAGTCGGCGGCCACATGGCTGATGCCTCCGTCCTCCGAGATCTGTGGAATCATCACGCATGGGCTGACGCCGAGCATTGGTGTGCGTTCGCGGCGTTCCCGGTCGCCCTTGAGGACAGTGCCCTGCTCAACCGCCTCCATCACGTGCACCTGACGCAGAGTGCATGGGTGTGGGCCATCGGCGACCGCCGCGATGAGTTCGTGTTCAGCAACACGACGGACTTCGTCCCGGTCCTGACTCTCAGAGACTTCGCGATCCGGAACCACGCGGCGCTAGCCGCACTGTCGGCGGCAGACGAGCCCGCCCTCGACCGGATCATCGGCATCCCGTGGTTCCCAGATCCCCCGCTTCGGCTGAGCGTGCGTGAGGGTTTGACCCAGGTCGCGCTGCATAGCCACCACCACCGTGGTCAGAACGCCACTCGCTTTCGCGAGTTTGGTGGCGTCCCTCCAGGCACAGACCTCATCACGTGGATCTGGAAAGGTCGTCCCGCTCCGCGCTGGATGACTTAGTACCGACGAGCGCCCGCAGTAGCTGGGCTCGCTCGCCGCTCCCCCCGCTGGACCACTCCTCGGTCGCGCAGTGACGATCTGACCCGGTCGGGGAGGTGTTGGGCCGGAAGTCTGGTCCCCGACAAGAGCCAGAGGAGTACACGCGTTCTGGCGCCCGCGCTCGCTGCTAAAATTACGGGCATGGCGCACGCAGCCCGAATCGTCACATGGAACGGCACGGATCTTCCGGCGGAGATGCGGGAACTGCCGGCAGGTCGGTATGTCGTCGAGTCCATCGACCTCGAGGCGCGGCCTCTCTCCGCTGAGGAGGATGCGGGTATCGAAGCCGCTCTGGAGTCGTACCGGCAGGGGCGCACCGTGGACGGCAAGCGCGCTCGCGAGATCATCGACGCGACCCTCGGACGGTGAACGTTACCTATACAGAGGAAGCGATCGCCGACATCTCGCATCGTTTACCAGCGCCAGCCACGCGAACTATTAATTCTGCGCGTCTACCACCAGACCCGGCGGCCGAGCATTCGGTAGCGCGGGTCCGACGCCGGCTTCCGAAACCACCTGCTGACACTTCGGCGCAGCTTCCGAGCGGTGGCTTTCGCCGCTTGCCTCAGGATTACTCCCCGTACGTCGCACACTGGCGAGTGATGCGGCCGGAGCCAATGCCTGTCGAGTCCGAGTGAGCCAAAGGCGTGACGACACCGCAGGAAATCTTCTAAGCTGAAGTCGGAGGGTTTCCGGCAATGGCTATGCTCGATTGGTCCCAGTGCCCGGCAGTAGAGAGCATCCCCGGCAAGGTCAGCGGGGCGTGGGTGTTCAGGGACACGCGCATGCCGGTGTCGGTGGTCTTCGCTAACCTCGAGGCCGGCGCCACCATCGACGAGATCGTCGAATGGTTCGACGTGACGCCGGAACAGGTGAAGGCGGTCATCGAGTTCGCCGCGCGCAGTCTTGAAGCGTCTGTGTCTGCGCGCTGATGCGTATTCTCTTCGACCATGGCACGCCGGCGCCGCTGCGATCCTTTCTAGTCGGTCACGTCGTCAGGGATGCGAAAGCGGAGGGATGGGACACGTTCAGGAATGGCGACCTGCTCACCGCTGCCGAAGCCGCGGGCTTCGATGTGCTGATCACCACCGACAAGAACATTCGCTATCAACAGAATCTGGCCGGACGCACCATCGCGATCATCGTCCTGGGAAATGCGCAATGGCCCGTGTTGCGGCTGCATGCTGCCCACGTGGTCGCGGCCGTGACCGCAGCAACGCCAGGCAGTTTCGCTGAGGTAGATATCCCGGTTGATTGACCGGTCGGCTCGGAAGCGGGCGGCGAAAATGCGGCTTCGCCCACATCGGTAACGAAAAATCGCGCAGGGTAGAGCGACCGCGCCCACGGGGTGCCCCGCGATCGCGCGTGCTGCACTGATGGGACAGGCGTTCGACGTGCCGTCGGTCTCCCAGATGTCTGTCTGCTAAGCCCCTCCCGCATGGACGTCGATCCGATCGAATCAGCCACAGGCGCCGCAGACGAGATGTCGGCCTCGCGCGACCGGGAACGGGTGCGCCTCGGCACGTGGGTGGCCATCACCGTGGCGCTCCTCGCGACCTTTCTGGGTCTTTGCAAGGTGAAGGACGACAACATCGTGCAGGCCATGCAGCAGGCTCAAGCCGACAAACTCGATCACTGGAACTTCTACGAGGCGCGGAACATCCGCGAAGAGGTGGCCGCCGCCGCGACCCAACTCAGGCTGGCGGCTGCAGGGGCTCCGTCCCAGCAACAAGAGGGGTATGGCGCCGTCATTGCTTCCTACGAACGGCTGATCGCCGATCAGGCAGCGAAGAAAGAGGACGTGCGCACTGATTGCGATGGCCATTTCGTTGCTGGCGCTGACGGTATTGACCCACAAGCGATGGCTATATTGGTTGGCGCTGCTGCCGACCGTCGGGGGGGGGCGTGATGGGGCTGGCCGGACTCCTGGGGTGGCATCTACATCTCGACAGCCTGTCGCGCCTGCTGTCCTGACGCTACCGTCACAAGAGCGCGGCCGTGGCCGAAAGCACAGTGTTTAGTAACCTGCTCGGCGATTGGCAGACCGACCGGGTGGTGCGCCCAGCAGCACGGCGGATGACTGCGCACGCCACCGCGTGGGAACAGTCGCCGATGCGCGTGAGCCTGGGATAGACCGAGCCCTCGGCGAGGTCTTCGTCTGTGACGAGCGACGCCAGTGCACGCGAGGGATCGAGGAACATCGCGTCGGTGACGCGACGCACGCGACCGACCCACAGACCGAGGCCCACACCCGGAAACATGAACGCGTTGTTCCCGTGACCTGTGCGGTCCGTCCGTCCGCCGAAGGTGATCTGCGGAAACGGGCGTCCGGTCGCCAC
>Ga0114966_10004712_pt1 | contig 11678 bp, 8 predicted proteins | sample M_130207_XF_Meta_FD_87029 | JGI IMG/M metagenome (GOLD analysis project Ga0114966, IMG submission 87029) | Freshwater microbial communities from Lake Montjoie, Canada to study carbon cycling - M_130207_XF_MetaG | ecosystem: Environmental > Aquatic > Freshwater > Lake | place: Lake Montjoie...
AGCGCATGTTCACACTGCCCACCCTACCCCAACAACACCCACAAGCCAAGCGAGCCGTCCAAGAGGGTGTTGCTTGATTTTTACTCAAGGCTTGCCGAATCTTCGTCAAATTTGCAATCTGAGTCATTCTTGAAAACAAACTTATCCTTCATCGGACTCCATCTCGCTTTAGCGATAGGCTCACTTCTGTTGGTCTCGCCTTCCGTGCTCGCGGGCCGCTTCACTTTTGGAAGCCAGACTCTGACCGTTCCTGACGGCTTCGTGGTGGAGCGTGTCGCAGATGCGCCCCTCGTCAATCGACCCATTGAAATGGATTTCGATTCGCAGGGGCGGCTCTACGTTTCGGACTCCTCCGGCTCCAACGACAAACCCGAGAAACAGCTCGTCGAGAAGCCTCACCGAGTGGTTCGCCTTGAGGATACGAATGGAGACGGTGTGTATGACAAACAAACTGTTTTTGCAGACCGGATGATGTTTCCAGAAGGGGTGATGTGGCATGAAGGTTCACTCTACGTAGGCGCCCCACCCAGCATTTGGAAACTGACTGATACCAATGACGACGGCGTGGCGGATCAACGCACCGAGTGGTTCCAAGGTAAAACTCTTACGGGATGTGCCAATGATCTGCATGGCCCTTACCTTGGCCCCGACGGGTGGTTTTATTGGTGCAAAGGTGCGTTCGCCACCCAAAAACATGCCCTCCGAGGCAAACCGAATTGGTCCACCCGCGCCGCTCATATTTTTCGCGCACGTCCCGATGGGACCGATCTGGAACCGGTCATGACAGGTGGAATGGATAATCCCGTGGAAGTCGCCTTCACCCCAGGGGGAGAACGCCTGTTCACCACCACGTTCGTTCGCAGACCCGAGGCGAATCAGAGGGATGCGGTCGTTCATGCCATTTACGGTGGCCTCTATGGCAAGCCAAACGATGTGCTCAACGATCACCCTGCCACGGGCGAACTCATGCCTGTCATGAGTTTATTTGGTGCTGCGGCCCCGTGTGGACTCACTCGTTATCGGTCCGAAGTTTTTGGTAAAAACTATCGAGACAATTTTTTCGCGACGCTTTTTAATTTGCACAAAGTAACTCGTCACGCGCTCACACCGGAAGGCAGCACTTTCAAATCTGAGACTACTGATTTCCTGACCTCGGACGATCCCGATTTCCACCCGACCGATGTACTCGAAGATGCCGACGGCAGCCTACTGATTCTCGACACTGGGGGTTGGTATAAAATGTGTTGCCCGACCTCACAATTGGCCAAGCCGGACGTATTCGGGGCCATCTATCGGGTGCGTCGCCAAGGGAGGATTGGAGTCATTGACCCGCGCGGTTTGAAACTCGCCTGGACCAACTTGAAGCCGGAGGAATTAGTCCTGCGCCTCAACTCCAACCAACCCTTCATTGCAGATCGAGCTGTTCTGGAACTCGCACGCCTCGGCCCAGTTGCTGTCCCGGCGTTGCAACAGACGCTCAGCACCTTTCCCGATCCGCTGGCTCGTTCCTTAGCAGTTTGGACCCTCACACGGATCAACAGTCCTGAAGCGCGGAAGGCAGTTCGCTCGGCGATCAACGATACCCAGACCGTCGTGGCCGCAAGCGCGATCCACTCCGTGAGCCTCTGGCGTGATCCCGCCGCACTCACTGCCCTAGTCACAACCCTTCGACAAGGCCCACCTGAGATTCAACGCGTGGCTGCCGAAGCTCTTGGCAGAATTGGGGATCCAAGCGTCGTCCCTTCGTTGCTTCAACTCGCTAGCCAGCCGCATGATCGTCCCCTCGAACACTCTATCATTTACGCATTGATCGAGCTGAACGACCCCGTCGCGATACGCCAGGCCTTGGCAAACCCAACCAACGCTTTCAAAACTCAAGCGGCTCTCATCGCCCTTGATCAGATGCCTTCAGGTAAAATCCAGCCAACGGAAGTCCTGTCTTTCTTGGAGGGAACGCCGACCACGACGAACGCCTCCCAGCTCACTCAAAAAACAGCTCGCTGGGTTGCGAACCGTCATTCCGATTGGGGGGCGGCGTTTGCTGCATTCTTCAAAAAACAAATCATGTCCGAAAATGGCACTCCCAAAGCGCAGTCTGAACTTGCTCGTTTTGTCGCCGATTTGTCCTCCTCGGTCGAGGTGCAAACGCTCCTTGCTCAAGTCGCCACCAATTCAACAGCACCAGTCCGCCCGCGCGCTCTGGTGCTTGAATCCATGACCCTCGCCAACCTCAAGGTCGCGCCCGAGCCTTGGTCAAAAGCGGTGACTACGATCCTCAGTTCCCCATCACCTGAGCTCCTCGCACCAGCCATCAAGGTCGCACGCTGGTTGACCGCACACAAAAACACCAATGCCGAGCTTAACGGTGCTTTGTTCCATATTGGCAGTAAGACCGATGTGCCTCCAAATCTTCGTTTAGGAGCACTCTCCGCCATCCCGGGAGGTCTACCTCAGATGACGACCGAACTCTTCTCGTTTCTCCTGTCAGAAATTGAGATCAGCCGCCCCGTGTTGCAGAAGAAAATGGCGTCAGAAATCCTCGCACGCACGCGCCTCACGGACGAGCAACTCAAGTTTCTCTCGATCAAAATTGCCGAAGTAGGACCAATGGAACTGACCACACTACTGAGTGCGTTCGACAACTCCACAAGCGAGCCTCTAATACTGCAACTCATTCAATCGCTCGGTCGCTCCAAGAGTCTCTCCAGCCTTCGACCCGAGCATCTCAAGCCAAGATTCGCCAAGTTTTCGCCAGTTGTCCAAACACAAAAAGATGCCCTCATCGCCCTGATCACGGTAGACGTAGCAGAACAAAAATCACGACTCGAAACCTTATTTATCCAAACAAAGGGGGGAGATGTGCGACGAGGACAAACTATTTTTAACAGCACCAAAGCCGCTTGCTCAACCTGCCACGCTATCGGGTATCTCGGTGGCCAAGTGGGTCCAGACCTGACGAGCATTGGAACCATTCGCACCGAACTTGACCTCCTCGAATCCATCGTTTTTCCCAGTGCCAGCTTCGTGCGTAGCTACGAACCCCTGCGGGTGACAACTCAGCAAGGGGATGATTTCTTAGGGATAATCGAGAGCGATAGCCCTGAAACGCTCGTCCTTGTGACAGGGCCTGAGACCCAAGTCCGAATAAACCGATCCGACATCACCGACCTCCGCCCTGGCCCTATTTCTCTCATGCCACAAGGTCTTGACCAGCAACTCACAATGCCAGAACTCGCCGACCTTCTCGCCTTCCTCAAAAATACTAAATGAGGTGCCCAATAGTGCGGCCTCCGTACGCTTCAATCTCTCCTCAGGAGAGCAAATCTTGGATTTCCTCCCAACTGAGAGTTTCCGCTAGTTGTTCCTCCCCTTGAATCGTGGCTTAGATCAACTCGCGTTTGCGGTTTTGCAGATTTAGAATTTTTTCTTCCACCGTTCCTCGCGTGATCAATTTATAAGAAGTCACGACGCGGTGTTGGCCAATTCGATGCGCACGATCAGTCGCCTGATCCTCGACTGCTGGATTCCACCAAGGATCAAAATGGATGACCGTATCTGCGCCAGTGAGGTTCAACCCGACACCACCGGCCTTTAAACTGATCAAGAACACCGGAATGTTGGTGTTGGACTGAAACCGTTGCACCACCTCACCTCGATCAACCGTCGAGCCATCCAGATAACAATACTCGATCGCCTCTGCTTCCAGATGCTCACGGATCAGGTGTAACATTTGCACGAACTGACTGAAAACTAGAACCCGATGCCCACCATCGATCACCTCCTCCAACAACTCATTGAATAGTTCCAACTTCCCAGATCCAGATTCCTTCTTTCCATGAGCCTCCAACTTTAATAAGCGAGGATCACAACAGACCTGTCGCAGACGTAATAGAACATTGAGGATCGCAAATCGACTTTTTTGCAATCCCTTTTGGCCACCCGCTTGGGAAACCTCATTTCGGCCAGCTTCCAAGAATTGTTGATATAATTCGAGCTGTGACGGCGTGAGCTCGCAATAAGAAATCTGTTCAATCTTTGCGGGCAATTCGGCCACGACATCCCGCTTCAATCGACGCAACAGAAACGGACGCACACGCCGTGTCAGACGTTGCTGCGCTCCCACATCTTTTTCCCGAGTGATTGGAAATTCGTATCGTTCCTTAAAGTCCTTCGCTTGGCCCAAATAACCCGGCATCAAAAAGTCGAAAATTGACCATAAATCCAAAATAGAGTTTTCCATCGGCGTCCCCGTCAACACCAGTCGATGGGATGCCCTGATCGATTTGACGGCCTGTGCATTTTGAGTTTGACGGTTTTTGATGTGCTGCGCTTCGTCCAACACCACCGTGTCGAAATCGATGCTCGCATAAAGTGCGGCATCGCGCCGGATGAGTGCATAGCTCGTCACAACCAAGTGACTCTTGGCGACTTCACCAAATAATTCTTGTCGCTTGGGGCCATGGAGTGCGAGCACCTTAAGCTCTGGCGTGAATTTCGCGGCTTCAGCAACCCAGTTAAACACGAGAGAAGTGGGGCAAACAATCAGCGAAGGACGACCTCGATTAACCGTGAGAGTTGATTGCAGAAAAGCTAGTGCCTGAAGTGTTTTTCCCAAGCCCATTTCATCCGCTAACACTCCACTAAATTGATGATCCCTCAAAAACCAAAGCCAAGCGACGCCCTGCTTTTGGTAGGGTCTCAACACCTGATCCAATTCACCCAATGGCGGTGCTTTAAGTTCGACGTCACCACGTTGCCGCAGCACCCGCTCACGCCAATCACCTGAAACTTGGACTGACCAACCCGGCTGCTGGCGGAGCGTGGCCTCGAGAAAACCCGCTTGGGCAGTGTGGATTTTGTATCCTCCTTCGTGCTGCTGTGGAGCACTGTCCAACAAAACCTCCTGCAAATCTTGAATGGCAACGGCGTCGAATACGGCAAACTTACCACTCGGTAATCGGGTATGACTTTGGCCGGAACGCAGCAATCGTTGGATCTCAGCGGGGTTAAACCGTTGGCCGCCAGTCGAACGATAATTGACCGCGACATCAAACCATTGTTCACCCGAGGATCGTATATCAAATTCTGGTTCAATCCGAACCATCGTGGCCAAAGTAACGTTCTCAAGCCGCTCCTCCAACGTCACCGACCACTCCCGCAGCAATCGAGGGTAATGCCGTGCAAAAAATGTGAGCACAGCGTCCTGTCCCTTGATTTGGTATTCTCCCGAGGCTGGCCCCGACACGAATCCAGCAGCCATCAACCGTTGGCGCATGACCGTTTCTTGGACCGAATCTCGGACAAGATAAGCCGTTGGCGTGCTCGCTAACGGAATCGTCAACCCGTGTTCACCACTGGCGGCAGGTATTTCAATCGTGCCATAATTGAAGAATAAACTCGCTCCGAGTTGCGCGAGACCACCCGTCAGAGCAAGGCGCACTTTTAGCAAACGAATCTCGCTGGTAAAACTTTGCTCGTTGAAATTCGCTTCGACCTGAACCGTTTGTCGAAGCGTCGAAAGCCTCGATAAAAACACGGGCACTCGCTCACGCGGGATCAACTCCGGTTGACTCAGGACCGGGACAAGCTCTGTTGGCAAACCAATGGCTTGAAATCGGTCGTGAACAAAGGTCCACACCAACGGGGTTCCGAACGTCAGCACAGACGAGGGCAATGGGGCGATTTGTAACCGGATTTCGCCCGTAGGTTGCAGCATCGCCTGCAAGGTCACCTGCCTCGCCTCCGATAAAACCTGTAACGCCTGAGTCCTCCCTAGGCTCAAATACCGATGCCCCACCAACAACGGTAGAAGCGTGGCAAACTGCATCGGCGAGAGCATCAACATCGCAGGCACCTCCACACCCGAAAACTCTTCCAACAGATCGAGTAGCGCACCGTCCTGGGGTGACCAAGAAAACGCAACGTCCAGTGGTAACGCATTCAATGGTGTGCGCCCCTGCTCCCAGTAGGCTTCGATCACCAACATCACTCGACCTTTAGCGAGAGCTGTTGCAAAATTTGGCGGCAACAAGAAACCCAACTCCGCCGCGCGACCCCGGCTCGCATCCGAGGCGCGCAGTAAACGACGATTCAGTTTTGCGGGGGGAGTAGTGATGGAGGGTCGCCCGACTGAAACCGGTGCTGAAACCTCTGGAGGGAGATCACCCTTTAACGCGTGTAACCCGACTCCGATGGAGTGGGCACAAATAGTCCCCCACTGCCGCGAAGTCCGGCAAGAGCACAAATTCTCCACATCCACCGTACTCTTAATCACCAACCCTGCACGGTATGAAATGTTCCCCTCTTGCACCACGCCCCTGAGCACGGGACAGGTCCAATTTGAGGAAAGCACTCGACCCATTGCCAGAATTCCTTTGGCTTCCTTCAGAACTTCCCATCCCGCCAACTTGACAAACAGATCCGTGCTGAGTTGCAACACATTCATGAAGATTGAGACAGTGCTAAAAGAGTCGCCAAGACGGAGGAATTAACCCATCACACGAAACGAAATTTTTAGGACCGTTTCCTTGCCGAAAGCGTGCTGCAATCGTTCCAATATTTCACGCCGTCGATATCGCACAATTTCATTCAACCACACGCTACTATCCACGTTGATGAACAAGGTGCCCTTGGTCAAACCCGCCGGCTGGGCATGCGCGACAACATTCGGATCCATCAAATGGTTCCATGCTTTGAAAACTTCCATGTCAGCTCTCCGGCGATCCAACTTCAAATCCGTGAGAACCTTTGGCAACAACTGTTCGAGAGACCGGGCGTTCAACGCTCGGTTTCGCTCCAACCCGGCGACATCCACACCACGCCACTCCTTCAGTGCCTGCCGACGCGGATCCAGTTTTTGATTACCATAAAAGGCCATGCACGGAGTTTTGAAAAAATCAACTAACGTTTGGCAACAGCCGCTTGCAACCAGTGATGAGCCATCAAGGAGGCACCTGCGGCCGAAGGATGAACTCCGTCCCCAGCCCAGTGAGCTGCAGGTGCATACGCCACTGCCTGATCAAAAATGCTCTGAAAAGGCACAAATGCGGTCTTGAAATCCTTGGCGACTCGGCGAGCGGCTGCCCGATAGAGATCGAACTCTGGAAACCACTTATCACTCACAGCACCACATCGCAACACAAACGGCTCACAAATGATGAGTTTAATCTTGGGCAACGCTTTCTTGGTTTGCGTTAACAAAGCGCGATAGTCGCGTTCGTAAATTTCCACCGTCCCCTTATAATTGCCGTTCTGCATGTGCCAAAAATCATTCACTCCAATCAGGATGCTTAACACATTAGGGCGCAACTCCAGACAATCCGCCTGCCAACGTTCCGCGAGTTGGTGAACCTTGTTACCACTGTTCCCACGATTATAAACTTTGAGTTTTGCCTCTGGATGATCCACTAACAACTCGGCCGCTGCCAACCAAGCATATCCGGAACCTAGTCCTGACTGAGCGTTGGCCTGAGTCCCGGCCTCGCGATTTCGCCCTGCGTCCGTAATCGAATCCCCCTGAAATAAGACGACATCATTCGGACTCACCAACCCGCTGAGTTTGCGCTTGGCCTCCGTCGCGGCCTGAACATGCAAAGTCGCCACCGCGCTGAGCGCAATAGCAGAAGCTTTGACGAAGGATCGGCGGCTAGAATTGACCGACGGATAAGTATTTGAATCGTTGACCATACCGAAAGGTTTACCGGTTCCTAAGCAACACGACAACCTCGAAACCGCTCGGTGGTCAACAGATTCAGGAGCCAAGAAGCTCTCGAACCTTTGTCGCGATATTCCCCTGTCGCATCAAGGATTCGCCCACCAGCATGGCCTGCGCGCCCGACGTGATCAGTCGCTCCACATCGGCACGAGTTTGGATGCCACTCTCGGACACCAACATTCGATCCGGCTCCGATCGCACACGTGATGCCAACCGCTCCGTCGTGGCGATATCCACCTTAAAAGTTTTGAGATCTCGATTATTGATCCCGATCAACGTGGCCTTGGCCTCGAGTGCCCGCTCCAACTCAACCTCGTCATGCACTTCCACCAACGCCGCTAGTCCACAACCATGGGCCAATCGCAAAAAGTCTCTTAACTGCTGATCCGTCAAAATCGCTACAATCAATAATATTGCATCGGCTCCCCACTCGATCGACTCCAGGATTTGCCGTTCATGAATAATAAAATCCTTACGCAATAAAGGAAGCCGCACGGCACTCCGAATCTGTTGCAAATAATGGAGTGAACCTTGAAAAAACTTCTCATCCGTGAGAACAGACAAACAACTCGCCCCTGCTGCCTCATACTCCCGCGCGATCCGAACCGCGTCAAAGTCTGCACAAATCACCCCTGCGGAAGGCGAAGCTTTTTTTACTTCGGCGATGAGTCCAATTCTTCCATTCGCAGGATACCGCAAGGCGGACAGAAAATTCCGCCGTGGACCCAAAGCGTTCACTGTCCAGAGGAGGTTTTCCAACGCCGATGGCAACGGCATCAACTTCTTCAACTCGGCTTGTTTTTCTGCAACAATTGTTTCGAGAATATTCATCAGATTAACTTCTATTCCGAATCGTCCTCATCCTTCAATCCAGCCATCCGCTTCATGGGGCCCCCAGCTCGTAACCACGCGTTGATGAACTCATCCAAGTCACCATCCATCACCCCCTGCACATCGCTCGTCTGCACCCCAGTCCGTAAATCCTTCACCATCCGATAAGGTTGAAAAACATAACTCCGAATCTGGTTACCCCAAGACACGCTCCCCTTTTCCCCATAAAACCGTTCCATCTCGGCCTTCTGCGCATCGATTCGTTGCGCGTAAATCCGTGAGAGCAAAAGTTTCATCGCAGCAGCGCGGTTTTGGTGTTGAGATCGTTGACTCTGAGACGCAACCACCAAGCCCGTAGGCACGTGCGTAATCCGCACAGCCGTCTCCACCTTGTTCACATTCTGCCCCCCTTTTCCACCCGATCGGAATGTATCCACCTGAAATTCGTTCGGTGGAATATTGAGGTCATTATCGACCTCCTCAATTTCCGCAATCGCATCCACACTAGCAAAACTCGTGTGCCGTCGCTTGTTGGAGTCGAAGGGTGAAATACGGACCAAGCGATGCACACCCCGTTCCGCCTTACAATACCCATAGGCGTTCTCACCCGTGATTAGCATGGTCACGCTTTTGATGCCCGCGGTTTCACCGGGCAAAGCGTCATTGATCTCAACTCCCCAGCCGCGCAACTCCGCCCAACGTTGATACATCCGGAACAGCATATTCGCCCAATCACAAGACTCCGTTCCTCCAGCCCCAGCATTGATGCTCAGGATGCAGTTCCGTTTGTCGTGGACGCCTTTCAAAAACGCTTTGAGTTCGATGCCATCGAGGACCTTCGCAAAACTTGTGAGATCACGCAGCATCTCAGCCTCCAAGCGAATCTGCTCGACCTCTGGCTCCTCTTCACCTAATTCTACCATCACACGAAAATCATCCAGCTTACGTTCGGAATCGAGTAAGGGTTCGATGTTTTTGCGAAGTGCTCCCGCTTCATCAATCGCCTTCTGAGCCTGGTTCTGATTCGTCCAAAACCCATCCGCTCCCATCAAAGCATCTAGCTCCGCCAAACGTCTCTGCGCACTAGCGACGTCAAAGAAACCTCCGTAAATGAACCAATTTGTCGCTCGATGTCGCAATCTGGGCTTTGATGGGGTCAAACATAATTACTGAGGCTTTAAAGTGACAGGGGGAGATGTGGACTGCAAGGGTGAACGAAATCAAACAAAAACGAGGCCAGCCCGAAAGCTAGCCTCGTTGCACAAAAAAACTTTCAACAACACGAGCTTAAGCCGTGCGGGAGCGTCTGTCGGCACCTCGATCAGGAGCAACTTCCCCACGATGACCGCGGCTCGTTCGCACAGGAGCAGGTGCTTCGACGGGCTTCGGCGCAATCGGAGTGCTGCTCTCGATGCGAATCTTGAGCTTCGGATTGATATCTTGATATAAACGAAGTTCGACTTCCTGCTCGCCGATCGTTCTGATCGGTTCCAATAAATGAATTTTGCGCTTGTCTAGGTGCGCCTCATACTGCTTCTCGAGCTCCTCAGCAATCGTGCTTGCCGTGACAGAACCAAACATTTTTCCGTCGTCACCCGTCTTAACAGTAATCACCAGTGTGAGCTTGGACAACCCTGCAGCCAACTCGGTCATGGCGTTTAGCTCCTTACCTTCGCGTTCGGCGCGGCGCTGTTTGAGTGCGTCAAGTCGGCGTTTGTTGGATCCGGTCAGTGTGACTGCCAAACCTTGCGGCAGCAGATAATTGCGTGCATAACCTGCGGCGACCTTCACTTGGTCGGATTCACCACCGAGGTGGGCCACATACTGGGTTAAAATAACTTCGGTCTTTGGCATGATATTTTCTGATTAAAAATTAAACTTAAAATACATTACTCCGTTCAAAACGGAACATCATCCTCTTCGGGTGGCATCACCTGCGACCCGGAACCACCAGCGTTCGAAGAAGCGGGAGGTCTCGCGCTGTAGGAAGGTTTCGTACCAGATGATCCACCAGAATCAAATCCACTATCTCCCCCACCCGTCTCGCCTGATCGCCCCTGTCCATCACTAAGAAATTGAAAACTCTCAAGTACAACCCCCATTTTGTGGCGTTTTTCCTTGGTATTTTTGTCTTCCCAACTGTCTTGTTTTAGTCGGCCTTCGACGAGTAATGGCCGGCCCTTCTTCATATACTGAGCAATCACTTCCGCCTGTTTACCCCAAGCATCCACATCTATAAATGTGACTTCTTCCTTGGTTTCGTTGGTCTCGGGATCGCGCCAGGAACGGTTTACGGCCAAACCAATGCGCGCCACAGCAGTCCCTTTAGGGGTATACCGTAGCTCTGGATCCCTTGTGAGGTTTCCAACCAAGATCACTCTGTTGTAACCGCGCATAACCTAACTCCTTAAGCAGCGACAGGCTTCGGTGCCGCCGCCACGGTAAACATAACTCGGAAAACATCCGGATTCAACCCCATACGGATTCGTAGCACATCAAGGATCGCCCCGTTTGCTTCAAAAATAATGTTAGCGTAAAATCCTGAAGTGTGACGTTTATCTGCAATGCGCGAAAACGACCGCTTCTCCATTTTTTGAACAGTATCCACCTTGCCGCCAGCAGTGGCGATCTCAGCGGAAACTTTGTCGATCATTTCCTTGATCCCCTCTTCCTTACCGGCCGTGTTAAATATAAACAATCCTTCGTACTTATTCACTCGCTATCCTTTGGCAGTGGAGCTCCAACCGCTCCATTAAATTGATTCATTGCTCCTTGGATTCCGCGCTGTAACCAATCTTCCAATTGATCCGCCGCCCGATCCAAAACCTGATCCAACACTCGTTTCTCGTCCGTAGCAAACTTGCCAAGAACGTAATTCCTAATCTCCCGCTCGCCCGATGACACTCGGCCAATACCAATCTTTTGGCGAGCATAGATCCGCGAACCCAGTCGGTTCTCAATGGATTCTAATCCATGATGGCCACCGCTACTTCCGCTAGGCCGGAGTCGTAATTGACCGAGCGGTAGATCCGCATCATCCACCACGATCATCAACTGCTCCGTCCCGACTTGGTAATAATCCACCAACCGTCCGACTGCGTCACCGCTCAAATTCATGAACGTCTGCGGTTGG
>Ga0114966_10004713_pt1 | contig 11675 bp, 6 predicted proteins | sample M_130207_XF_Meta_FD_87029 | JGI IMG/M metagenome (GOLD analysis project Ga0114966, IMG submission 87029) | Freshwater microbial communities from Lake Montjoie, Canada to study carbon cycling - M_130207_XF_MetaG | ecosystem: Environmental > Aquatic > Freshwater > Lake | place: Lake Montjoie...
CGCTCTATCCTCGAAGCGCGCGGTTTTAAGCCATCGATCAGCCACCGCTTCGCACAAGCGCAGCGATTCTCTTAACGCCTGTTCTTCACCCGCATCGTCACCGCGTTTTCCTGCCACGCTGGCAAGCCCATTCCATGAAAAAACCGGCAAGAACTGCGGGTCTGCTGCGTCGGGATGCGCCGCAGCCGCATTCTTATCGACCTGAATCGCGTTTCTGAAGGCGGTCTCGGCGCCCACCCATTCCAACTTCTGGATGTAAATATCGCCCAATAGACGCCAAGCGGTCGAGAGGACTTCATGAAACTCCAGCACCTCCGGATGCTCCGCGATCAATTTCGATCCTGTCTCGATTTCGTTCTTGAATGCCACTTCAGCACCCAGCCAGTCATCCTGCTCAGTGCGCACTTTACCCAATCGCTCCCATAATACTGCCAGGTTTCTTTGAAGATCCTGCGCTTCGGGGATTTCCACCGCCCGGTTCGCATGAATTTCCAGTGCATTCTTGAACGCTACCTCCGCGCCGGCCCAGTCACCCTGCTTGGCGCGCATGTTACCAAGTTCGTCCCAAAGGGAAAACAGACGAAGCTGCGAGGCTGGGTCCGGATGTGAAACCGCAGTCTTCTCATCGAGTTCTATCGCATTCCTAAACGCAGACTCTGCGCCTCGCCAGTTCTGCTGCCTGACTCGCGCGTAGGCCAACCGCACCCACATAGAGGAAAGGCCCCACTCAGGCTCTGCCACGTCGGGATGCTCTACTGGCAACTCGGTATCAATCTCCAGTGCGTTCTTGAACGCTATCTCGGCTCCCACCCAATTCAGGCGCGACTTGCGTATTTCACCCAGCAAACCCCACGTGGTCGCAAGTCCACGTCGGAAGCTGAGCGCTTCAGGATACCGTGCGACGAGTTTCAAATCAATTTCCAGTGCGTTGTTGAGCGCCGTCTCCGCGCCTGCCAAATCCTGCTGCGCTTCGCGCACCGACGCAATACGGTCCCATGACATCGAGAGATTTCTCATCAATCCCGGATCGTCTGGGCATGAAGTGGCCTGTTTCGTATCAATCTCCAAGGCGTTTTTGAACGCCATCTCGGCTCCCGCCCATTTCTGTGTCATTCTACACACGTCGCCCATTAAGGCCCAACAGTTAGACAAATTTCGTTGATACCCCGGACTGTTTGGATCGGTGTCTGCCAACTTCTGTGCAATCCTGAAGGCCTCTTTGAATGCTGTCTCCGCGCCCACCCAGTCTTTCCGCGCAATGCACACCCGCCCCAAATCATTCCACGAATTCCCGATACTTTCGTGAAGATCTGAATCGGCCCCGTGGAGTTCAATCAACCTCTGTTGAATCGCCATAGCTTCTTTGAACGCCTCCTCCGCGCCCAGCCAGTCTTCCCGCCCCATATACACCTGACCCAAATGGCGACACGAAATGGCTAAACGATCGGGAAAATCTGCCACGTCGGGGTAATCCTGGGTCAGCTTTCGGTTGATCGCCATGCCCTCTTTGAACGCTCTCTCTGCACCATCCCAGTCCTCCCTTTCCGTGCATACGTCGCCCACTTCGTTCCATGCATCGGACAGCCCGGCCTGAAGCTGTGGTTCTTCCGGGCGCACGTTCACTACCAACTGCCAGATCCAGCAAACGGTCTTCCAAGCTACATCTTTGAGCGTCAGTAGAGGGTGAGATCCGGCATGTTCCTTTAGGAACTCGATCCACGGCCCCCACGGCTGAATCAGAGGGTCTATGAGGAACGAATCGTGAGCCGGATCGCCCTGCATAGCGTCGATTTCGTCTAGCCAATGGCCGTAGTGCGCGGCCTCTGCGCTCCGTCTGGTAACCCAAGCGGTATCGTGAAACCACTCCGGCGGCAGGGGCTTTTTGAGAGAATCCGTGGCGGCCTGGCAGAGTACGCTGATGGCGTTGAGGCGCTGCTGCGCCGATTGTCCCCGCCACAGGGCGGTGGCAACGCTACCCGCCAAGGCGTGAACGGGGTACACTGTCACCGAGTTGGACGCGCCTTCCGGAGCCGGCGCTAGTCTAGTTACAAGCCCTAACCCGAACAATCGACGCCGTGCTTCGATGAAACGACGATGCCCATCCGCTCGGCTAGTATCGAGACCAGCGGCCAAAGGCCACCAGACAAGCGGCGCTCCGTAGCTCGGGTCAAATGCAGCCAGACCGGCGAAGAGCCGTTCCGCCACAGCGGGAAGATCAGGCATCTCGGCCGTGGGAACAATGCGGGCAAGCGAGCGTCGCAAGAACCTCCCAGCGTTATGCATCTCGCGATCGTGGGGATCAGCAATTACACCCAGCGGATCGGCATTCAGTTCGGCAAGATAATCGGCAGGGGATGCACCCCAACCAGGCCGCAGCGCCTCGCCCGCCCACCCCAAAAGCAGCGGGAGACGCTCCGTAGCCTCTGCGATTTCCTCCAAAATGGGCCGCTCAGTCGCAGGCAATTCCGCCACCTTCCGATCGGCAGCGTAACAGAGCAGTTCTAGCGCATCCGCTGGACTGAGCGAACCCACCGAGTGATGCTTTGCACCTCGAAAGCATGGGTGCCTTGCGTCAGTCTCCCGCCGAGTCATCCACACCACAGTCGCTGGCGAAGGGAACAGTTCGAGCAGTGCGGCGATGTCGCCCTCGGGCACAGTTTCGGCACCTTCCAAGAAAACGAGGCTGGGATGCCTCGCCAAAAGGTGACGGGCTTGAGCGCAAAGATCGTCGAATTTGTCCGCCGGGGGCTCCCCGAAGGTCTTGACGACACGCTCCGCAGTAAGCACGTCGGACCGGCGTCCAGTTTCATGAGCACCGTAGAGGTCAACCCAGAACCGGCCTCCTGTAAACACACCCTCCTTCCACAGTGGAGCCGTTGCCTCGATCACACGCGCCGTCTTGCCCACGCCGCCGGGGCCAGTGACAACGTGCAAACCGCCTGCCCGAAGCGCTTCTGAAAGTTGACGCACTTCGTCGCCGCTGCCAAAATAACAAGTTGCCCGGCGGCTGGAAGGCAAAGAGTCCGGCCGGGTGGCGTTCGTACACCGCTCTCGCAAGGCAGTCGCCAAACCGCCGACGGTAGTGACCGCCATGGATTCGTGCCTGCCTCCAATGGTCCCGGTGAAGGTCGCGGGAAAAACCACGACCACGCGCAGGCCCTCCGGTAGATCTCTGAGCGCCTCCAGTTTTCTTTGCTCCTCGCCACCGAGAGTGCCGAGCGGATCATCAGTTGCAGGACTCTTCTTTTCAGGGAGCGTCGCCAGAGCGACGATGCTCTCGACGACCTTGCGAGCTTCCCATCCAGTTGGTGCGCCCTCTCCTTGCGCGAGCGCAAAAAGCCCCAGAAAAAACGCCACGCCGGCACTACGCCCAGTAATTTGGTCCCCGGCTTTCAAAGGGCGGGGTTTGTTCTCATCCGTGTCCTCCCAGTCTTCCCACTTTTCCCCAGGCTGAAGAACGCGGACCGACCAGCGCACGTCGGTCCCTGGTGCGATTCCGAACCCGCATTCCTTCGCATAACCAACGGCTGCGTTCAGCGCACTGCGCCATGCATCGTCAGTTCTAACGCCAGCCATGGTGTCCGCCGCGTACAGTTCGCCAGTGGCCGTTTGATCGGCAACCTGCTCCATGATCACCTGTCCAAGCCTGTCGCGGCCCGGAGCGCTTTCGTCGATGAGGACAACCTTGAGCGCAACCCATCGGCGCAATGGCCTCGATTTGCCTGTCACGACTTGGGCGCGCAGGTCCGCCTTGAGGGAAGGATGCCCGTTCAACCAATCCGGAATCGGGGCGCTTGAAACCGCTTTGAACAGATCGCGCGCATCGTCAAGCGCCACATGGTCATCCGAATACAGCGGCGTGAGGTTTCGCACGTGAAAGTTGGCGGGACTTAAGAAGTCGTCGGGTGGATGAATGGCGGATCAGCGAAAACTACGGCCCCTTCAGAAAAGCCAAGGATAGGTGGCCTAGCGTGCGGATCCATGTTTTTCATTTCCTCGAACCAATGGTTGTAATGGGCAAGTAAAGCTTCTCTTGTCGCGACCCATCCAGCACTCCGCAACCAAGTTTGCGACGGGATGCCCTCGACAAGGCTTTCCGCGTTCTTGCCTAAGGTGTCGATAACGGCTCGGCGCTGCATTGCTGGTTGGGCGCGCCACAATTCGGTGGCTACCGCCCGAGCCAAGGCGTGAACAGCATACAGCGTTTCAGTGCTTCCTTTGCCCGCCGTTTGAAGTCGCGAGGTCACCAGTCCCAGTCCGATCAAGGCGCGTCGGGCCGTCTTGAAATGACGCAATTCATCGGACTTGCTCGTGTTGAGGCCGGCAGCCAGGGGCCACAATGATCGCGGCGCTCCGTGACTGGGATGGAAAGCCGCCAAGCCCGCGAAGAGTCGCTCTGCGACAGCCGGAAGATCCGGTGTCTCGGCAGCAGGCGCAATACGGGCCAGCGAACGGCGCAAAAACTGTCCCGCGTTGAATGGCTCTCGACAAGCGGGACCGGAAATTACGCGGAGTGGATCGGCCCGCAACTCGGCAAGATATTCGGCTGCCGTAGTTCCCCACTCGGGGCGCAAAGCCGCTCCCGCCCAACTAAGGAACACGGGAAGACATTCGGTTACCTTCACAATTTCCTCCCAATTCGCGCGCTCCGTCGCTGACAATTCCTCCACCTTCCGTCCAGCGGCATCGCAGAGCAATTCGAGGGCGGCGCGCGAATTGAGTACACATACCCTGTGGTGCGTCGCCGTCCGCAGACACGCATGTTGCGCATCGGTCTCTCGCTGCGTCATCCAAACCACGGTGGCGTGGGTTGGGAAAAGACCGAGCAATTCAGGGAACTCGCCTTCGGCCACAGTCTCCGCTGCTTCCAGCAGGATGAGACTGCGATGCTTCGCGAGGAGGCGCCGAGTTTGTTCGCGGAGTTCGTCGGCCTTTTCTTTCGGAGTCTCACCACAGGTGGTCGCTATCATTCGCGCGGCCACGTCTGCAGCGCTCCCGCTCTTGCCGACAACACTTAGATCAATCCAAAACAGGCCACCTGGAAACCTACCTTTCCTCCAGAGTGGCTCGCTTGCCCTGACGACGCGCACTGTCTTGCCCACTCCACCCAAGCCGGAGACCACATGCATGCCGCCTTTTTGCAATGCCTCGTGGAGTAGCCTCACTTCGTCGCTGCAACCGATGTAATTGGCGACATAGGCGTTCGGAGGAAGGTAACCACGTGGAGTCGCACTCGTACAGCGCTGCCGCAGTTCCTCCGCCAACCCCGCGACCGTAGTGATTGGCAGGGGGTCATGCGGAATTCGAATGCTCTCCGGGTAATCCTTTGGGAAAACAACGACCACGCGAGTTCCTTCGGGCAGGGACTTGAGTACGGCCAGTTTCTTCTTCTCGGTCCCGCCGAGTGTGCCAAGGCGGTCATCAGGCGTGCGTGGTTCTGCTTCTGGAAATGTTGCCAGCGCGACCATGTATTCGACCACCTTGCGCGCGTCCCACACAGCACGGGTGCCATCAGCCTGTGCCAATGCGAAGAGCCCGAGAAAGAATGCTATGCCGGCACTCCGCCCGGTAAGCTCTTGCCCTGCTTCAAGGTGCCGTGGGGTGTTCACGTCCAAGTTTTCTCCCGCATTGAGCACGCGAATCGACCAACGAACGTCGGTGCATGGATCAATTCCGAATCCGCATTTCTTTGCATACTTCTGCGCCGCTCCCAGCGCATCATTCCAAGTCTCATCCGTCCGCACACCAGCCATCTTTTCTGCGGGATAGAGCTCCCCAGTGGCGTTTGGATCAACAATTCGCTCCATGAGCAGCTCGCCCAGTCGGCCCTGACCCGCGCCCCCCTCATCGATGAAGACAACCGTCAATGTCACAGGCGCGGCGCATGGTCTCGATTTTCCTGTCGCGGCTTGGGCGCGCAGGTCCGCCACCAAAGGCCGGTACTTTTTAAGCCACTCAGGGAGTGCCGCGCGCGAGTCTGCCGCCAGCAGGTCGCGCACATCTGCCAGCGCATAGCGGTCGCCGGAGTAGATTGCGTTGAGATTCTGCATGACTGCGATGGAAGTCAGGACAGGGGGACCGGCTCGATGCGGATCTTCTTATCCCGCAGCAAAGATACCGTCTCTGGCCATGGCAGCGGCAGCCGGATTTCCGCGCGCCACCGTCCCGAGGTGTAAGTGAAGCCGCATGGGTCAGTCTGGCCTGTAGGCCATACGACGATGATTCCGCGAGGCGGCACCTCCGCAGGCAGCGGTGCCTCCGGACCTGTGAATGCCAGACGTACCGTGCTGGCCTTCGGGGGATCGCACCTGTCCCCATAGGCATCGCCTTGGAATCCAGCGAGCAGACCATCCACGCGCATCCTCTCGGGCAGTTCCTCTTCTGAGGATGCAGCCAAGGCCAGTAACTCTCCATATCCCGTTTCATACTCCTCTTGCATCTCCGGCGCTTCAGTCGTCGCCGGTGCCGAATCATCCTCATCAAAGCGATGATCCTGCATGCTTTGAGCCGACGCTTGGAACTTCGCCAGCAACGCGACTTCCTCGTCTTGGTATCGTCGGCGAGGGTCTTCGGGGTGAACGAGCGGAGGACCAACCTGCTGTTCAAACTCGGGAGCGAGCGGCTTGCCAAAAGCCTCGTGTTCAAAAACGTGCCAGGCCGCTTTGCATTCGACAGCGGCGAAGTCGTCCACAAGCCAACTCTCCTCCAAGGCTGCATTCGGAACCGACCTGGCATTCCAGACTTCCAAGACCCGAAGCACGGGTGTCGTTCTCCCTGTCAGCCATTCGCCCGGCGTAGCTGGAACCGAGAACGGACTGAACGGCGCGATCAGCACTTCGCCTTCGTCCCAGTCGCCAAACACTGCGATGAATACCGGTCGGTCTGAGTCGGGCGTCAGTTCTGGAGACAGGAGACGAACTTGGCCGACTGCAACGGGTCGGTCGAACTCACGCACCAGTTTGCGCATGGCCTCCCCATCCGGGCTCACGACACGCGGACTGGGAGCCTTTGCCGACGACAGGCGTCTTACAATGTCTGCCGCAAAATCGGCAGTGCGCAAGAGACCGGGTGTGCTCATTAAACCGACTACCGCGCCAATAACGGGGAAATGGCGATTCTGAGATGGCGTTTCCCCTTTGGTGTCCTCACGGAGTTTTTGTTCGAGATTCCACTCCTCCAGCCACTCGGCGAGACGCTTCTTCTGCCAATCCGGTCGTGGCACAAATCTGATTGCTGGCAGTTTCTTACTCATTTCTCGATGTCCGTTGCTAAAGAGAAGAGACGAGACTGCCACATTTCCGGCTGATTTTTCGGCTGCGAGCAAATATTGTGGATCGCGCGGAACACTTGCTCAGCGAGTTCGATGCGCCCCCTTACGTCCTCTTCAGCGTAGTCCTTGTGAATCCTTTTCTCAATGTCTCGGAGCGTCTTTTTGAGTTCCTCGCTAAGCACGCTTTTTTTGCATTCCGCGATTTTTTCCACCTCGGGATTCGAAAGTGCAATACCCAGCGCGCATGCGGTGATCACAATGAGCTGACGTTCTTTTAGCCCTGCCAATATTTCCACGGCTTCCGTCACGGCGAGTTGTTCCAATTCTCGAAACTCTGCCTCCTTGCTCGGATCACGCGTGTCCCGCAGCAGGTCTTCATAGGTCAGGCTCTCCCTAGAATTTGGAGGAGCATCCGAAAGCGAGAGAGCAGGCTTTGCATGGCCCGGAAAACGCAATGGCCCTTCATGCCGCAAGAAATCGCGAACCACACTTCGCATGATCAGTGATGCACTTGCTCTGACGATGTCGGTTGGAGTTCCCTCTTTGCCAATGTCCAACTGTGTAAAGAGGTAGCTCTTCGTGCTCTTTCCTTCTCCGGTCGGCTTTATCCAGCAATAGTTCTCGAAACGCTGCCACGCCTCCTGGCTCGAAATCTTGCCTGAACCTGGAATCTCGCTGCCGCGGGTTCCTCGCTCCAAGTAGAGAGACCATTTCATGCTGGCAAATTCATGCAGAGCGGCCTGAGTGTCTTCGGAGCACAAGTCTGCTGCACAGCGCTCTCCCCATTCCTGCCACGGTGCGAATTCGTTCATGGATTGCGGTGCTTCCACCAAGGTTGGCGCTCGCGTTTCGCTGTCAGCCACTGGAGCAAGTCTTCCTCCTCACCTTCGGTGACCCACGGCTTGTGGTGATTCTTTACAACGGCTGCGCGCCGGGTCCAGCCCGGTTCGTCGTGCCAGAGAGTTGTCGCCCCTGATGTGAATAGGGATGCTTCAATTTTGGCGGGTCTGATCTGGCCGAAGTAGGTAGGGTGCTCTGGCTCATCTCTAGTCAAACTCAGGACAACTACGCAATTGCCGTGACGCCGTGACGTTCCGTGGAGCAGCGGCACGTATTCACGGCTCTCGTGAGCCTTCGCTTCATTAACGGACAGGCCGGGATGGAACTTCCGGTTGCTGGAGTAGTTCGCGATCTTCTCTGCCCACACCTTTTCTCGGACCCACCACAGCGTGCCCAACGAAGTGTCCAGCATGTTGAAAATGCACGCGCTCATCAAGTGTGGGAGGGAGCATTTACGTCTTTACGCACGGGAGTCATGGCGCAGGAGCGTAGAAACCGAATGACGAAATGTCTAGCTCAGCGGTCCGCGGTTGTCCGCAAGCCGGATCCACTCGAACGGGCTCGATTTGTTCCGCGCGGGCGAAACTGAAATTCGCCCTGTCGCAGCGGCGGCTGGCGGCTGCAGAGATGACGACGGAGCAGTGCGGTGATTTTCTGGAGCAGGAGTTTCATGGCGTGTTCGATTTTGTGGAGCGCAAGGAAGAACCGGCCCCGGCTTCCTGGGTTTCCCTCGAACGCCGGACCGAGGGCCGAAGCCGGCTCCCCTTGCGGGCGTGAATCTGAGCACAGCCGATTGGACAAAAGCTGTCCTACCCTCGATTGAATTTTCTTGTGCAGGAAAGCCGAGGGTCCATACACGCGGACATGCCGCGTCTGAGAACCCCCGTTCGTCTCACCAAAGCCCAGCAATTCTCGCGTCCCCCGCTGGCGCGGATGATGCGGCTGCACCAAAAGCTGATCGCCGGCGATTTTCCAAATTGCAGCAAACTCTCGAAGGAACTGGAGGTCTCCACGAAGACGATCCAGCGCGACATCGATTTCATGCGCGACCGGCTCGGGCTGCCGATCGAATACGATCAGCTCCACTTCGGTTTCGTTTATACCGAACCCGTCACCAATTTCCCGAGCATCGAGGTTTCCGAGGGCGAGGTGGTGGCACTCCTGGTCGCGCAGAAGGCCCTCGCGCAGTATCGCGGCACCTCATTTGAAAAGCCGCTCAAGGTTGCCTTCGAGAAAATTGCCGACGGCTTGAAGGACAAGGTTTCCTTCCAGTGGGACGGGATCGAATCCTCGATTTCCTTCCGCGGCATCGGGAGCACCGCCGCGGATCTCGAACTGTTCGAGACGGTCAGCAGCGCCGTGCTCAAATCCCATGAACTCGCCTTCGAATATCGAAAACTGGGCAGTTCGGGCTACGAGGCGAGGCGTGTGCAGCCCTACCATCTCGCGTGCATCGACCAGCAGTGGTATCTTTTCGCCCACGACCTCGTCCGCTCGCAACTGCGCACCTTCGTGCTCTCGCGGATGCGGAAGGTGCAGAACACGCGGATGCGTTTTAGCAGGCCGCCGGATTTTTCCATCACCAAGCATCTCAGCGAGAGCCTCGGCGTGTTCTCCACGAATGGTCGTTTCAAGGTCCGGATTGCATTCGACGATTTTGCCGCGCGCTTGGTGAGCGAACGAAACTGGCACCCCTCGCAGAAAATCAAACAGCTCCCCGGTGGGACGATTGAGCTGCGGCTGGAACTCGGCAGCTTGGAGGAGATTGAACGCTGGATATTGAGCTGGGGGGCGCACGCGCGAGTGCTGGAGCCTGCGGAACTCAAGCGGAGGATTCGGCGCTCTGCGGAGGCCATTCTGGCAGCCACATGACGAGGGCGGTGCGCGTCGGGATGGGGTGAGACCGCAAATGTCCGTCCTCTCGTCCTAGAGTTCGTGCATCACTCAATTCCGGCATCCATAAATTTTCATGCGCACGCTCTCCAAATCCAAACTCATCGCCTTCCGCCAATGTCCGAAGCGGCTCTGGCTGGAAGTGCATCGGCCTGACCTGCGGGAGGTTTCACCCGAGACCGAGGCGAGATTCCAGGTGGGCTACCAGGTCGGTGACATCGCCAGACGCATCTACGATCCCGAGGGAAAGGGAGCGTTCATTGATTTCAAGACCGAGGGCTTCGATGGCGCATACGCGCGCACCGCGGAGTTGGTGGCGAATTCCCGCGAGCCGGTTTTTGAGGCTGCGTTCAGGGTGAAGGGTGCCATGGCTCTTGCGGATGTGCTGCTGCCGGTCCGGAAGAACGGTCAGACGGTCTGGAAGATGGTCGAGGTGAAATCGTCCACCAGCGTTCAAGATTATCACCGGGAGGACATCGCCGTGCAGACCTTTGTGGCCAAGACGGCAGGTGTCCCCCTGAAATCCGTCGCGCTGGCGCACATCGACAGCTCCTGGGTCTATCCGGGCGATGAGGATTATCGGGGTCTGCTCAAGGAGGAAGATCTCACCGAGGAAGCTTTTGCGCGGACCGAAGAGGTCAAAGGGTGGATCGCCGACGCCCAGAAGATTGTGGCTCTGTCCAAGGAGCCCAAAGTCGCCATCGGCCCTCAATGCCATGACCCGTTTGACTGCCCGTTTTCCAACCACTGCAACCAAGGCATTCCTCAGCCGGAACATCCGATCGACTGGCTGCCCCGGCTCTCTCCCATACAGCGCGCTCAACTTTCCGAACAGGGCGTGACCGAACTGCGAGACGTGGCCGATGAACTCCTCAACGAGACCCAGCGCATGGTGAAGGAACACACGCTGGCGAAGACAGTGCGCTTCGATGCCGAAGGTGCGGCGGCGGATCTTGCCGATCACGGGTTCCCCGCCTACTTCCTCGACTTCGAGACCGTCCAATTGGCAGTGCCGATATGGAAGGGCACGCGTCCCTACCAGCAGATCGTTTTCCAGTTCAGCGTCCACACGGTCGCCAAGTCCGGGAAACTTTCACAAACCGACTTCCTCGACCTCTCCGGCGATGATCCCTCGGAAACGCTCGCCAAGGCATTGATCGCCGCCTGCGGCAAGAAAGGGCCGGTGTTCGTTTATTTTGCCGGCTTTGAGACAGCGCGGATTCGCGAGCTGGCCGGGCGTTTCCCGAAATTTGCCAAATCGCTGCTCGCCATCAACGAACGGGTGGTCGATCTCCTGCCCATCGCCCGCGCACGCTATTACCACCACAGCCAGCAGGGAAGCTGGAGCATCAAAGCCGTGCTGCCCGCCGCAATTCCTGATCTGAGCTACGAGGCACTCGACGGCGTGCAACATGGCGGAGCGGCCATGGAAGTTTTCTCCGAGGCAATTCGGCCCGGCACCACGGCGGAGCGCAAAAGTGAAATCGAGCGGCAACTCCTCGCCTACTGCCGTCTGGACACGCTCGCGATGGTGCGGCTTTGGGAGTTGTTCAGCGGGCGCAAACTTTCAAACACTCTTCATGGATCAAACCACCCACAATAAAATCGTCTCCTTCATCTGGGGGATCGCCGACGATGTGCTCCGCGACCTCTTCAGGCGCGGCAAGTACCC
>Ga0114966_10004714_pt1 | contig 11675 bp, 16 predicted proteins | sample M_130207_XF_Meta_FD_87029 | JGI IMG/M metagenome (GOLD analysis project Ga0114966, IMG submission 87029) | Freshwater microbial communities from Lake Montjoie, Canada to study carbon cycling - M_130207_XF_MetaG | ecosystem: Environmental > Aquatic > Freshwater > Lake | place: Lake Montjoie...
CACTGGGTACTTCTACGAAGCGTTCAACAGCAAGCGGGAGTTCTGGAAGAGCCGCGTGGTGGACGCGAGGACGGTCGAAGGCACCGACAAGCAGGTCTACGAGCGAATCATTGCCGAATATGGGCCAGACTCAGCCCAAGCGCACGTTGAGGTGTACGGCATGTTCCCCAACGCGGGGGATGACCAGTTCATCGGGGCTGACATCGTGGACGACGCCATAAAACGGACGAAATATCAGGATCAGTCAGCGCCGATAGTGATCGGGGTCGACCCAGCACGATTCGGGGCGGACGCCACGGTCATCGCGGTGCGGCAGGGGCGGGATATTGTGAAGATCATGCGGCACAGAGGCGACGACACCATGACGGTGGTCGGACATGTGATCGAAGCGATTGACGAGTTCAAGCCGACGCTGGTGGTGATCGACGAGGGTGGCTTGGGCGCTGGCATCGTGGACAGGCTGAAGGAGCAGCGGTACAAGATCAAGGGCGTGAACTTCGGAAATAAAGCCAAGAACCCGATCATGTATGGCAATATGCGCGCGCAGATGTGGGGTGACATGCGCGAGTGGCTGAAGACGGCCAGCATTCCGAACGACAGGTTCTTGAAAACTGACCTGATTTCGCCTATGATGAAGCCTGACTCACGGGGAACGATCTTCTTGGAGAGCAAAAAAGACATGAAGTCGCGGGGGCTGGCGTCACCAGATGCCGCAGACGCAATTGCTGTTACATTTGCATTTCCTGTAGCGCACCGCGAGTATACTGAGCCAACGCGCCGGATAAACTCGCAAGGCAGCAGCGTATCAACTTCATGGATGGGAGCGTAGAATGCCACTTGTTAAATCAAAATCTCCCGAAGCGTTTCGCAAGAACATCAAGGCCGAAGTTGCTGCCGGTAAGCCGGTCAAGCAGGCCGTGGCAATCGCTTACGCAACCAAGCGTGAAGCAGAAAAGAAGAAAAAATAATGGCAGATTACACAGGCATCGCCGCAGCCGGTGCTGTGGCCAACGGCGGCAAGCAAAAGGACACATCATCCAGTGTCTTGGCGACTGCTCGCTCACGTTTGGACATGGCTATCGCCGCGCTGTCTGAATCCCGCGAAGATGAAATCGACGACCTGAAGTTCTACGCAGGCTCGCCCGACAACCACTGGCAATGGCCAGCGGATGTACTGGCCACCCGTGGCGCGGTTCAAGGTCAAACCATCAACGCCAGGCCGTGCCTGACGATCAACAAGCTGCCTCAACACGTAAGGCAAGTGACCAATGACCAAAGACAAAACCGCCCAAGTGGCAAAGTTATTCCAGCCGATGACCACGCAGACATTGAAGTCGCAGAAATCTTCAACGGCATGGTCAGACACATCGAGTACATCAGCGACGCTGACGTCGCGTACGATACTGCGTGTGAAAACCAAGTCTCCTACGGCGAAGGCTACATCCGCATCCTGACCGAGTACTGCGACGCAGACACGTTTGACCAAGACATCAAGATTGGCCGTGTTCGTAACAGCTTTTCGGTGTACATGGATCCAACGATTCAAGACCCCACTGGCGCAGATGCCAAGTGGTGTTTTGTCAGTGAAGACATCATGCGTTCTGACTACGAGCGCATGTACCCCGACTCCGCGCCCATCACCACATTGCAATCTTTGGGTGTGGGCGACCAAAATCTGAGCCAATGGCTTACCGAAGATACTATCCGCGTTGCTGATTATTACTACGTAGACTACGACAGAGCAACGCTTAACCTGTACCCTGGCAACGTGACCGCTTTTGATGGCACCCCAGAGGACAAACAACTGAAAGCTATTTATGGCAAGCCTAAAAAATCTCGTGAATCGGATCGTGTCAAGATTAAATACTGCAAGATTAACGGTTATGAAATTCTTGAAGAACGCGATTGGGCGGGGAAATACATCCCCATAGTCCGCATTGTTGGCAATGAATTTGAAGTTGATGGCCGCTTGTACGTGTCGGGCCTTGTGCGTAATGCCAAAGATGCCCAGCGCATGTACAACTACTGGGTAAGCCAAGAGGCAGAGATGCTGGCCTTGGCCCCCAAAGCACCGTTTATTGGCTACGGTGGCCAGTTTGAAGGGTATGAAAACCAATGGAAGACTGCAAACACGACCAACTGGCCGTATTTGGAGGTCAATCCAGACGTTACAGACGGCGCAGGCTCAATCCTGCCGCTACCCCAGCGGGCACAGCCTCCAATGGCCTCCAGCGGGCTGTTGCAGGCCAAAGCGGGCGCATCTGAGGACATCAAGTCCACAACTGGCCAGTACGACGCATCTTTGGGTATGCGAAGCAACGAACGCAGCGGCAAAGCCATTTTGGCTCGCCAGCGCGAAGGCGATGTGGGTACATACCATTACGGCGACAATTTGGCCCGTGGTGTACGTCATATCGTGCGCCAGCTCGTGGACTTGATCCCCAAGGTGTACGACACACAGCGCGTGGCTCGCATCATTGGCATGGACGGCGAGACCAAGATGGTCAAGTTGAACCCTGATCAGCCGGAAGCAGTCCGCAAGATTACCGATCAGAACAATCCTGACGTGGTGATTGAAAAAATCTATAACCCCAACGTCGGCAAGTACGATGTGGTGGTGGCTACCGGCCCAGGCTACGCGACCAAGCGCCAAGAGGCATTGGAAGCAATGGCGCAACTGTTGCAGGGTAACCCGCAACTGTGGCAAGTGGCCGGTGACCTGTTCGTCAAGAACATGGACTGGCCAGGTGCCCAAGAGATGGCCAAGCGGTTTGCCAAAACCATTGATCCTAAGCTCATGGAAGACGGCGACAAGCCGCCAGCCTTGCAAGCCGCCGAACAACAGATTCAGGCGATGGGTCAAGAGATGGAACAAATGCACCAGATGATCACCAACGTCGGCAAGTCCATTGAGATGCAAGACATGGAACGCAAAGACTTTGAAGCCCAGGTGAAATTCTACGAAGCAGAGACCAAGCGAATTTCTGCGGTGCAGGCCAGTATGAGCGAGCAACAGATCCAAGATATTGCTATGGGCGTAGTCGCTGCCGCAATGGAATCCCAGAATATGATCAACGAGATGCCTGGCCGAGAGCAACAGGAAATGATGCCTGAACAGGCTGAATACGCACCACCACAAGGAATGCCCCAATGATGTACAAGGCCGCTGATTTCGTAGGAATGCTGTTCCTTGCCCGTGATGTGGCGCACAGCGTCCACCTTAACACCCGTAGCTACTCCAAGCATGTTGCGCTCAACACGTTCTATGACAGCATCATTGATCATGCAGATGCGTTTGCTGAAGCCTATCAAGGCCGTCATGGTCTGATGGGGCCAATCACGCTGCACTCAGCCACCAAGACGGCCAATATCATTGATTTTTTGCAAGGGCAATTGGATGATATTGAAAAGTGCCGCTATGAAGTAGTGGACAAGTCTGATTCATCATTGCAGCAATTGATTGATAATATCGTTGAGCTGTACCTCACAACCCTCTACAAACTCCGCTTTTTGGCGTAAGGAAACATCATGGCAAACTATATGCAATTGGCCGCGACCAAACAAGTCAAAGTTGGTGCTGGCAAACTTTTCGGTATTTTTGTTTCTGCTACTTCAAGCGGTACATTGGTCATTTATGACTCAGGCGCGTCCAGCACCGGTGACCCCAAGATTTCCGACACCATTACCGTAGCCGCAGGCACAACGTATTTAAACATTCCTGCGGGGCTGTATTTCAACAAAGGGCTGTACATAGTGCTTGGCGGTACTTCAGCGGCATTTACTGTTGCTTACGAATAAAGGTTAATCATGGCCGTCTTTCTCTCCCCAGTGGGCGGCGCAGCGGCCCAATTCTTTACCAACAGCGGAGTTCCTTTAACTGGCGGCAAGCTGTACACATACGCAGCCGGTACAACTACGCCACAAGCCACTTATACGTCGTCTAGCGGCAATACAGCTCACGCTAACCCGATTATTTTAGATTCCGCAGGCAGAGTGCCTGGGGGTGAAATTTGGCTAAGTGCTTCGCCGTATAAATTTGTTTTAAATACATCAACAGACGTCTTAATCGCAACGTATGACAATATTTCTGGTATTGGTGCAGCGTCATACCAAGTACAAAATTTTACCGGTACAGGTTCACAAGTTGTATTTACATTGAGCACCGCTTCGCTTGGCGAAAACTTTACGTTTGTGTATATCAACGGCGTGTATCAACAAAAAGACAGTTACACCGTATCTGGCACAACTTTGACATTTTCAACCGCACCGCCTATTACTTCTTTAATTGAAGTCATGTACAACTGAGCATGGCTAACAGCAAAATATCAGCACTGACTTCCGCTACTACCCCTTTGGTGGGTACGGAGACTTTGCCGATTGTTCAAGGTGGGGTTACGGTAAAAACCACCGTTGCTAACATTACTAACGGCGGTGGATATGCTGGATCGTTTACTACCCTTGCGTCAACAGGCAACACTACCTTCGGCGATGCTTCTACCGACACCGTGACGGTAAACGGGTATATGGGTGTAGGTGGCGCAGGCGCAGCTTCAGCGCATATTGTTCTTTCACCATCATTTACTCCTGCGGGAACAATTCAATACGGTATAAATGGCGCACCTGTATTTACAACTTCTTTAACTGATACAGGCGCAGTTTACTCAGCTCAACCTAGATCAACGGCTGCGGTATTTACCGCCCCAAATTTAATTGGGTTTAGAGCAATTGACGCTGTAAAAGGTGCTGGGTCAACAATTACAAATCTTTATGGTGTAGCGGTGTTTGACCTAACACAAGGTACAAACAATTACGGTGTGTATAGCGCAGTATCCAGCGGCACAAACAAATACAACATATACGCTTCAGGCACGGCGCAAAACTATTTTTCTGGAAATGTACTTATATTTGGCGCTGGTGGTTTAGGATACGGAACAGGCTCTGGCGGCACAGTTACCCAAGCAACATCCCGCACAACGGGCGTGACGTTAAATAAAACCAACGGTGCAATCACTCTTGTTTCTGCTGCTGGTCTTGCAACTTTTCAAAGTTTTACCGTTACTAACTCTACTGTGGCAGCTACCGATATTGTTCATGTAACGCAAAAGTCAGGTACTGATCTGTACCAGATATTTGTCACGGCTACCGCTGCGGGTAGCTTTCGAATAACTTTTGCAACAACGGGTGGCATAACAGTTGAACAACCCGTGTTCAATTTTGCAGTAATCAAAGGAGTAACAGCATGAGTTATCTTGCTTCTGTAACCCATGACACACAATCCAATACGCTTGAAGCTACTTGGCTTGAACTTGTTGGCGAAGAACTCAAACGCACAAAATGCCGCAACTATTCCGCAGAGCAAAAAGATGAATTCTTGTCTGACTGTGGTGATGACGGTCAGAAATATATAACCCTAGCAGGATGGTAAATCATGGCTCTTACAAAAGTTTCATATTCGTTAATTACTGGCGCACCGTTTAATGTTCTTGATTATGGTGCGGTTGGTAACGGGACAACAGACGACGCAGCAGCTATAAATGCAACTATTACTGCGGCGATAGCTAACGGTGGCGGTACTGTTTATTTGCCTCCTGGCACTTACAGAACAACAACCGCAATCAACATTACAGATGATGTAATTCAATTAGTGGGCGCTCAACAATATGCCTCAATTATTCTTTCAGATCACACAGGCAATGCAATCAATGTTGCAACAAACAATCAACCGTACATTGGCAACCTGTACATAAAGAGAAACACAATTGGCGCTAGAGGCTCACGAACTGGTGTTGGTATTCGTGTTTTTGGTGATATTGCTGGTGGGTCAAGCATACAAGCTAATGTTGAATTTTGCCGCATTGAAGGCTTTGCTAAAGGTTTAGATTTGTATGGCTGCTTCTTGTCTTATTTTGGTAATTTGACGCTGAAACAAAATGACATTAGCTATTATTTAAACAATAATACAAATGATTCAATTACGTTTTTTGCTTGCCAATCAAACAACTCAGTAAGCCAACACGTTGTTAGCGCTGGTGGGGCTGCTGAATGTGGGGCAACATTTATTTCATGTGAATTTGAAAACTCATTTAAATTTCCCGCAATTAGTGTGACTAGCGGAACAATTTTTTACTTACAATTTACCAATTGTTACTTGTACGAAAACAATGCGGGAAGCGACGCTGGATCAACATTTAACTTTTTCCGATTTGATATTGCGGGAAGATTGGCTGTCAGTGGAAGTGGTGTTTCTTGTGGTGGTTTAGCGGACGCACGTTTGGTTTTTGGTCGTAGGAATGCTTCTACTGGCACATGGAGCATAACTTTTAACCAAACAAGAATTATTTCTCAACGTACAACTGGGCCCGATATTGATGTTGATTTTGATACAACCACATATCCATTAGATTTGGTTGTGGTCTCACCCACTTGTTCGTATCAAAACGCTAATGCTGCCTGTTACCTGACCACTTATAACAATAGTCTTTACAAGCAAAGTTCTATGTTTAGAACTGATGGCATTCGTGTTGGATGGACTGGTCAAACTCAATTTATTCAAGGTGTAAGCAACGGGCATGAATTTAATGCTGGAGCTAGTTTTAATTGGGAAAACAATAGCCTTAAATTTTCCCAAAATAGCGGCGTAGCTCAAAACTGGTTATGGGTTGATACAAGCGGCAAATTGCGTATTAAAGCTACCTCTGCACCGACAAGTGATACTGACGGTACAGTTGTTGGAACACAAACTTAAGGAAAAAAAATGGCTATTTCAAAATCAATTTTTTTCAAAGGCATACGGTTAAACAATGCTTACCATCGTGTGTGGCGGGTTGACTGTGAAAAAACAAGTATGTCTTATGGCGTAAGTGTTCATGCAACGGCGGCAGATGAAGCTATAGCTGGTAGCACACACACTTGCGTTTATGAACTAAATGGCGCAAATCCAATTGCACAAGCCTATGAACATTTGAAAACATTGCCTGAATTTGCTGGCGCTACTAATTGTTAATCATGTTTGAAAAACAAACCGCCGTAAACAGCCCAAATTCAAGCATAATGCTGAAAACCGTACTGGTGCGATCACCAGGGAATCATTGAGATTCAAAAATGACTGAAGAAGTCCAACAACCCTTAGCGGAAGTAGACTCCGCGCCAGCTCCAGAAGTGACGGCCACTCAGGAAGCTAACCAAACGCCGGAAGTCGCTGATGAAGCAAAAGAGCAATCGAGGGTTTTTACCCAAGAAGAACTCGATGCAGCAATTGGCAAAAGGCTTGCAAGAGAGCAACGTAAGTGGGAAAGAGAGCAGACCCAACGTCAGGCGGAAGCCCAGACGCTGAGAGCGCCAGCAAACGTCCCGCCGGTAGATCAGTTTGAAAGCCCTGAAGCCTATGCAGACGCATTGGCATATCAGAAAGCCGAACAACTGTTAGCCCAGCGAGAAGAAGCAAGGCAGCAATCTGCGATTCTTGAGACTTATCACGAAAAGGAAGAGGAAGCTCGGACGAAGTACGACGATTTTGAACAAGTCGCCTACAACCCCAAGTTGCCGATCACCAACGTGATGGCTCAGACGATCCAAGCCTCGGACATTGGCCCTGAAGTAGCTTACTACCTCGGTGCTAACCCCAAGGAAGCAGATCGTATTTCTCGTCTTGCGCCATTCGTGCAGGCCAAGGAAATTGGGAGAATTGAGGCCAAGTTGGCCACCGATCCTCCCGTGAAACGAACCACGTCTGCGCCAGCACCGATTTCGCCTGTTACAGCTCGCTCCACCGGAGGCCCAGCTTATGACACTACTGATCCACGGTCTACCAAGACCATGACCGATTCGCAGTGGATTGAAGCTGACCGAGCAAGACAACGGAAGAAGTGGGAAGCACAAGCCAACCGCTAATTTTTTAAAGGATTTTTTCCATGTCTAATAGTATCTTAACGATCGACATGATCACCCGAAAAGCTCTCGAGATTCTCGAGAACAACCTGGTGCTCACCCGAAACGTGAACCGTCAGTACGACGACAGCTTTGCTGTCGAAGGTGCCAAGATTGGTTCTACCCTGCGTATTCGCCTGCCTGACCGCGCTTTGGTCACTGACGGTGCCGCCCTGCAAGTTCAGGACGACAACGAACAGTACACCACTCTGTCAGTTGCTTCACAAAAGCACATTGGCGTAAACTTCACATCTGCTGAATTGACCATGCAATTGGACGACTTCGCAGAACGTGTTCTTAAGCCTCGTATCAGCCAGTTGGCCTCCAGCATTGATGCTGACGTTGCCAATGCGTACAAAACCATCGGTAACACCGTTGGCACACCTGGCACCACTCCTTCTACTTCCTTGGTGCTGTTGCAAGCCCAGCAGAAGCTGAACGAGAACGCTGCTGTGATGTCACCACGTTACGCTACCGTCAACCCTGCTGCAAACGCTGGTTTGGTTGAAGGCATGAAAGGTCTGTTTAACCCGACCGATACTGTCAGCAAACAATTCCGCAACGGCATGATGGGCACTGGCGTGTTGGGCTTCGATGAAGTCAACATGTCTCAGTCAATCAAAGTGCACACTTGCGGTAGCCGCGACGCAACTGCTGCCACCACTGTGAAAACCACTGTGGCCACTCAAGGTCAAGCAACTATTGTGTTGACTCAAGGTTCTGTGGTTACCACCATTGCTGCTGGCGACGTGTTTACCGTTGCTGACTGCTATGCTGTGAACCCACAGACTCGTGAAACAACCGGCTCACTGTTCCAATTTGTTGCTTTGTCTGCTGCTACCGCAGTGGCAGGTGATTGGACTGTGACTGTTGCTCCGATCTACACATCAGCACACGCTTTGGCTACTGTTGACAGCTTCCCTACCGCCGCTAAAACAGTGACGTTTGTGGGTACAGCTTCTACTCAGTACGCTCAGAACTTGGTCTACCACAAAGATGCGATCACTTTTGCGACCGCCGATTTGTTGCTGCCCCAAGGTGTTGATATGGCTGCTCGCGCTGTCCATAACGGTATCAGCTTGCGCGTTGTTCGTCAGTACGACATCAACAACGACCGTATGCCTTGCCGTATTGACGTTTTGTACGGCTTTAGCACCATCCGCCCGCAAATGGCTTGCCGCATCTGGGGATAAACCATGCCAAATACCAAAGCAGTAGGTGTTGCCTATTCCGACCCTCAGTTGGATGCGGCAATCATCGGTAACACTAAAGCCTCTGGTGGCACAGTAGGGTTTTATGGGACTACACCTGTTACACAACGGGCTGCTGCTATTCAGGCAGCGTCTGTTGTGTCGGTGGCATCTTATATTTCTGTGTCCACAAATTTGGCGGCTTGGGCCGCTGAAGTCAACGCTACTCTCACCGGCCTCGGCCTGTGGAAGGGCGGAGCTTAATTTTTCTAAAGGATATTTATCATGGCACTTCCAAAAATTGGTGATGGCGAACAAGTTGGTGATGGCAATACCGGCGAAGTTCTGAACGTAGGCCGTACTGGTCAATCGTTGCAAATTGGTGGCGCGTCCACCACAACGATTGGTGTTTACGGCGCAACCCCTGTGGTACAACGCGCAGCGGCTATTCAAGCTGCTTCTGTTGTGTCAGTTGCCTCCTACATTTCCGTGTCCACAAACCTGTCAGTTTTCTGCGCCGAAGTCGCAGCTTGCTTGACCGGTCTGGGTCTGTGGAAAGGTGCAGCTTAATGAAGGAAGGGTCGCTACTGCACGTTGGGTGTGGTGGTGACCCTATTCCCGAATGGGCTGTAGGTCGCTACAAAGAAGTCAGGCTGGATATTTCCCCAAATAATCAGCCTGACATTCTTGCTAGCATGGCCGACATGGGGGATATTGGCACCTACGACGCCATTCATTGTTCCCACGCGCTTGAGCATCTTGTGCCCCATGAGGGTGATGCTGCACTGCGTGAATTTGTACGAGTATTGAACCCTGAAGGGTTTGCCCTTATTTTTGTTCCTGATCTTGAAGATGTCAGGGCTACTGAAGAACCACTTTACACCGCGCCTTGTGGGCCGGTAACTGGTTTGGATTTGATGTACGGCTTGCGTCAATTGTTGCCTTTGATGCCGTATATGGCGCACCGAAACGGTTTTGTCTCCCAAACTTTGCACGACGCCTGCGTGGCTGCTGGATTCAGCAAAGTTACTGTTAAACGTCTTGAAAACTATAACCTCATGGCGGTCGCCCAAAAATGAAAGTTGTTTTTTGTCTCCCTACTGTTAAACGCCCCTACCAGCAATGCTTGGACAGCCTTGAGGCATCTTTGCCTTTGCTAGCCGCGCATGGCTGGGAAGAAGGCATGGTCAACGAAGTGGGCAACCCTTACATTTCAGCAGCTCGCGCAACGATGCTTAGAAAAGCCTTAGACGCCAAAGCTGACGTGATTGTGTTCATTGACCATGACATCTCTTGGCGACCTGCTGATCTGATCAAACTAATTGAAACTGAAGGCGATGTGGTGGCCGGTACATACCGGTTTAAGGCTGATGAAGTCAGTTACATGGGTACGATTCACAGTACGCCAGAAGGTACGCCCATGACCCGCGCCGACGGCTGCATCAAAGCCAGAATGGTTCCTGCTGGCTTTTTAAAGATTACCAAGGAAGCGGTGGACAAATTTATGACCGTCCATCCTGAGCTTTGCTACGGTGAAAAATACCGCATGAGTGTTGATTTGTTTAACCACGGTGCCCATGAAGGGTTGTGGTGGGGCGAGGATTACGCCTTTTCCCGCCGGTGGGAAGCACTTGGCGGCGACATCTGGTTAGTGCCAGATTTGCAGTTGGATCACCATTCTCAAGACAAGTCTTACCTTGGAAACTTCCATACCTTTTTGCGTCAACAACCTGGAGGCGACTTATGGTCATCTACCTGAAACACCCCAAGCACGGCACCAAAGTCGCTATATGTGATATGGAGGCCGTAGCAGATGAAAAAAATGGCTGGACAAGGTATACTTTAGCCACGCTGTCTGAAGAAGCGGCTCCTGTTACAAATGAACTGGAAGTCAAACGTCGTCGTGCCCGACCCAGTTTTGAGGCGGCAGAACAAGGAGCGTAAACATGGCCATCTATACCGCTGGCGATCAGATCAATAGAGCGTTGCGATTGCTTGGCGTACTGGCTGAAGGTGAAACACCTTCCGCGTCCGTATCTCAAGACGCCTTGATGGCGCTCAACCAGATGATCGACTCATGGAATACTGAGCGTTTGTCTGTGTTCAGTACTCAAGACCAAGTGTTTACTTGGCCTGCGGGGTTTATTAACCGCACCCTTGGCCCAACAGGTAACTTTGTAGGCAACCGTCCAGTTTTGCTGGACGACGCTACCTACTACCGCGACGCAAGCACCAACGTGTCGTTTGGTATAAAAATGATCAATCAGCAACAATACGATGGTATTGCTGTTAAGACGGTAACATCTACATACCCGCAAGTCTTGTTTATCAACATGACTTACCCTGATGTTGATATGTACATCTACCCCAAACCCACACGGGATTTGGAATGGCACTTTATTTCGGTTGAAGAGTTAACCCAGCCCGCAAATCTGGCAACCAACATTTTGTTCCCGCCGGGGTATCTACGTGCTTTTACTTACAACCTGGCCATGGAATTTGCGCCCGAGTTTGGCGTTGAGCCCAGCCCCCAAGTGCAGCGCATTGCCATGACCAGCA
>Ga0114966_10004715_pt1 | contig 11673 bp, 8 predicted proteins | sample M_130207_XF_Meta_FD_87029 | JGI IMG/M metagenome (GOLD analysis project Ga0114966, IMG submission 87029) | Freshwater microbial communities from Lake Montjoie, Canada to study carbon cycling - M_130207_XF_MetaG | ecosystem: Environmental > Aquatic > Freshwater > Lake | place: Lake Montjoie...
AGTTTCTGGCCTTGGCATCGGACGACCTCGATGGGACAGTTTCGTCATCCGCACTGCCTCGTGGAATTCAGTCGTTGCGGCGCAAGGATGGCCATTCTCTGGCACTGCTCCGCGACACCCGTAGTATTGAATTCCGTGGAAAAAAATCCGAACTGAACGCGGCGTGCGACCTGACAGAGCATGCCGAGACTCTCGCCAGCCTGGAACGCGAACTGAAGCTACAGCGGTCAATCCTCGAATCCGGACCCGATGGGCTCCTGCTCATCGACATCGATGGCCATGTGCTTGATGCCAACCCGGCGTACTGCACGTTAACCGGCTATTCGAAATCGGATCTCCTGAATCGCACCTTCGCTTCTCTTGAAATGGGAAACACACTCAACGACAGCCGGCAGGCGATATCCAAATCGGAGGCAAGGTACGCGTCCAGGCATCGTCACAAGTCCGGAAAGATGATTGACGTGGAGGTTACCGAGAATGAGCCGCCGGGGCAGGGCGGGCTCCGCGTCATCTACATCCATGAAGTATCGCCGCGGGCTGCAGAGCTTGGTCAACGACGCCTTGCAGCCGGACTTGAGTTGCAACATTTCTCTTATGACCTTGATGAAGCGGCGCTGATGAGACTTGCCGCCGAACTGGCCGCTTCCTTTCTGGGTAGCCCGTTCTCGGCTGTTCTCAACGTATCTCCAGCGGGGAAAGACCTTGCAGTTGCCGTTCGCTTCACGGCGGGTCAGTCATCAGCGGAACGTGTAGAGGAGCGCCCCAGGCCCCTTGGGCGAACCGGGGTATGGTCAGAAGTAGTCAAGACTGGCCTTCCGCTGGTAGCCAACACGACGAAGAACCGGGCCGCTATTGAGGGACTTCCAGATATCCAACGCTGTGTTGTCGCCCCATTCCGTGAACAGGGCGAGACCAAGGGGCTGCTTGCCGTCGCCAATCGCGCGAGCGACTACTCCGAGGAAGACAAGGATGAACTGGCTCAGTTTGCCGAGGAGCTGTGGAAGATTGTGAAGGCCAAGCGCTCGCATCTCATCACGATGAGGCAACTCCAACGCGCCGACATCGCCATGGAGTCACTGATCGCAATGCTGAGCCGCATGATCGAGATCCACGATCCACATACGTCAGGGAGCGCTTCCCGGGTGGCCGGGCTAGCCGTAGCGCTCGGTCGTGAGCTCGGGTTGGACGGACAGAAGCAGCACTCGCTCCGAAACGCCGCGTTGTTGCACGATATCGGCAGCGTCCTGGTCCCCGCAGCGATTCTAGGCAAGCCCCATCCCTTGACTGAACTGGAGATGGCGCTGGTACGGATGCACCCGCGGGCAGGCAAAAGCCTCCTGGCTTCGATCGATTTCAATTCACCCGTTGCCGATATCGTCGAGCAACATCATGAGCGCCTCGATGGCAGTGGCTACCCCAATGGGCTCAAGGGAGAGGCCATTCTTTTCGAGGCGCGGATTCTTGGCGTAGCCGACGTGGTAGAAGCGATGTGCTCCAGGCGCGCAGAACGACCGGCGCTCGGGATAGATGCAGCTCTGGAAGAACTGGAGCGCAATGCAGGCCGCCTCTACGACTCGCGCGTCGTAACTGCCTGCACCGGCCTGTTTCGCCAGCATGGATTCCTCTTGCCATCCTGAGCGACAGACCGGATTCCGGTCCCCCTTGCAGCACTCCCGTTCAGTACGGGTGAGTCTTGCAATGCATTCCGGATCTGACGTCCGCAGATCGGTTCGCTAGACCTATTCCCATGGCAATGCAGCATTCTCCGGAACGCTGACCCACAGAACAAGAGTAAACCTCTCGTCATGTGGTGACGCATAGCCTTCCGTCCCATCGAGCCCATGAAATGACGTGATGCTCACGGATAGCAGAGTCGCCATTTCAGATCCAGCACCACGAACGTGGACGGCAGCCAGCCGCCGCCGCCCATCTCGGGCGCCGCTCTCCATTTCCGCACTCTTCTCGTTGGCGACTTTCCAATGGCGTTAGTGGAATGTCGCATGCATACCAGGCAACAAATCCGTGCATACGCCTGAGTCAGCCTCCATGGCGAGAATCAATGTCTGCACCTGGAGACGTCGTGGCGAAACGACCGCGTCGGCCGTGAGAGACATCTTTACGAGAGTTTAAACAAACGTGACTCTCCGCACAGTCGAGCCGAATCTCTTCAGCATAATCGCGCCCCGTGCAGATCGACACGGACAGTGTCGCTTGAAAGGACACGTTGCATCTAATGGCGGGCGCCCTATGAGTTGAATCTGAGTCGAGATGACACTATGAATAGCCTCCACAAAACCGCCGTCCGGGGGGCACTCACTCTGCTCTCGCTGGTTCTGCTACTCGCACCAGAAGCGAATGCGGCCTACCGCTATACGAACCGTCCGCCGACCATCAGTGGGACTCCACCAGCTGAAGCAGTAGCGGGGCAGCTCTACAGCTTTGCACCGACCGCGTCTGATCCAGAAGGCAGAGCTCTCGTCTTTTCGATCTTCGGACTTCCCCAGTGGGCGAACTTTGATCGCTATACGGGGCGCCTGACCGGAACGCCTGGCGCGGCCAATGTAGGCACATCCGGAAAAATATTGATTGCCGTCTCCGACAAGAGAACGATGGTCTATCTACCGGAGTTCAGCATCACTGTTCGCGCCGGTTCAACGGGCTCGCCCAATACGGCGCCAACGATAGTCGGTGTGCCGAGCGGCACCGCGACCGTGGGCGTTACTTACGCCTTTCAGCCCATTGCGAGTGATGGCGAAGGCAACACGGTCACTTTCGGGGTCTCGAACCAACCGAGTTGGGCCACTTTCAACAGCAATACCGGATTGTTGTCTGGTACTCCATCTGCGGCAGGGACGTACTCATCAATAACCATCAGCGCAAGTGACGGTATAGCAACGACCTCGCTGATACCGTTTGCGATCGCCGTTTCGGCGCCTGCCCAGCAGAACGTCGCGCCGGTCATCTCCGGCACTCCTGCTACAACCGTCGGCGCGGGTACAGCGTATTTTTTTCAGCCAACGGCAAGCGATGCAAATGGCAACGCGTTGGGATTCTCTGTGGCTAACAAGCCTGCATGGGCCAGCTTCAGCACGACGACGGGACGACTCTCTGGAACGCCATCGGCAGCGGCCGTTCACTCTGGCATCGTGATCAGCGTAAGTGATGGTGTGGCTACGGCCTCGCTGCCGGCCTTTGCAATCACGGTTACCACCCCTGCCAATCGTGCACCAGTCATCTCGGGAACGCCGACTACTTCGATCAACATCGGCGGTAGCTACACCTTTACTCCTGTAGCCAGCGACTCGGATGGCAATTCACTGACATTCAGCATCGCGAACAAGCCGAGCTGGGCTGTGTTCAGTGTAGCAACGGGCCAACTGAGCGGCACCCCGGCAGCAGGCAATGTGGGGACGTTCACGGGAATCACCATCACTGTGAGCGACGGTGTGGCAAGTGCGACGCTCGGACCTTTTGCAATCACTGTAGTCCAGGTTTCCTTGGGAAGCGCTACGCTTTCATGGAATCTACCGACTCAAAACACAGACGGATCAGCGTTGACGAACTTGTCCGGATACAGAATCGACTACGGGACCAGTACGAGCACGATGACGCAAACAATCAGCATCAGCAACGCAAGCGTGTCGACCTACATCGTGGGTAACCTGTCCCCGGCCACGTGGTACTTCGCTGTCAAGGCGATCGCCAACGGTGTCGAAAGCGATCAATCGAATGTCGCATCGAAGGTAGTTAATTGAACGGGATGCTCGCCATTGTTGCTTTGGAGGCGAGGTCCTACAGCGGGCGGGCAATCTTATGTGAAGTAAGTTCATGTGGATTGCTGTCTCCAAGTTAAGACAATTGCGCGAGCCTGCAAGCTTCGGTCTACTTGGCGCCGTCGCTTTGGCAAACCCGCAGAAATGCGGGGACGCAAAGCCTCCGGTCTAACGGCTCTAGGGCCCAGGATAGCGGGGTTGCCGGTTCGATCTGTCAGGAATGCAGTCGAGTCGATAACCCATTAGATCGTGGTCTATCACGATAGGCTCTGGAGTGTCTCTGCATTGCAGCGTTCGGATACGAGCGCAGTTGGCAAGTGGTATGACCGGACGAAGGCGCAGGAGTGTACTAATGAGGTTGCGTGCAATGGGTTTCGAGCGCTACAAGCCTGAAGCGAGCCCACATTCCTGTACCGGGAACGCTGGCAAGACGTCGCGACTTGCTGCTGCCTTGATGATAGTGCTGACCAGCGTTGCGCTGAGCGGCTGCTTTGAAGACACTTCAGCAGCCACAGGAGTGGCGCCGACAGCCGCGAATATTCCTGTCGCCGCGACAATCGAAAACCGGGCCCCTTTGCTTTCTGGAGTGCCGGCCACCTCGGTAGCGGCCGGGTCAGGGTATCGCTTCGCTCCCCAGGCATCCGATCCGGACGGCGATGTTCTGATCTTCAGTATTCAAAACGCGCCGTCCTGGGCGATCTTCGATTCGGCAACCGGAGTGATCACGGGACAGCCTGCTGCTGGCAACGTCGGCGCCTATTCCAATGTGGTTGTCAGCGTGTCCGACGGAGTCCTGATTGCGTCGCTGCCTGCTTTCTCGATCCAGGTTACCGCTGCTACCACGCCCGCACCGCCACCGACTGCCAACACGACGCCGATCATTTCGGGCGTTCCATCCACGACCGCAACCGTAGCCACGGCGTATGCCTTCCAGCCATCGGCCAGCGACGCTGATGGTAACGCTTTGAGGTTTACGATCACGGGTAAGCCCGCGTGGGCCACTTTCAGTACCAGCACCGGCATGCTTGCGGGAACTCCTACCGCGGCTGGAACGTTCTCCAGCATCAGGATCAGCGTCAGTGACGGGACTACATCGGTCGCTTTGCCCCTGTTCAGTATTGTGGTCAGGGCCGTGGCCAACCGTGCTCCCGTAATTTCCGGAATGCCATCCACATCGGTCGCAGCAGGCAGTGCCTATGCTTTCCAACCTACGGCGAGCGACGCTGATGGGAATACGCTAGGGTTTTCTATTGCGAACAAGCCGGCGTGGGCCAGCTTCAGTACTAGCACCGGACGGCTTTCAGGAACGCCGACTATTGCGTCGGTCCATTCCGGAATTGTGATCAGCGTAAGTGATGGTACGGTCACAACTTCCCTTCCGGCCTTTACCCTGGCGGTGACGGGCGTAGCCAACCGAGCGCCAACGATCAGTGGAAGCCCCGCGACATCCATTGCCGCGGGCTCAGCCTATGTCTTCTCTCCCGTCGCAAGCGATGCAGATGGAGACGCCCTGATTTTCAGCGTTGCAAACAAGCCCGCCTGGGCCGCGTTCAACGCGTCCACTGGCCAACTGTCCGGTGTGCCTGCCGTCTCCGACGTCGGGGCGTTCGCCGGCGTGACCATCAGCGTGAGTGATGGCAAGACCAGTACCGCACTTGCCACCTTCTCGATTTCGGTTACGCAGGTAGCAACTGGCAGCGCCACTCTCTCCTGGGCAGCTCCGACTCAGAATACTGACGGCAGCGCGTTGACCAACCTCTCCGGATACCGCATCTACTACGGCACGAATGCAGGCTCGCTGACCCAATCGGTAGACATCACCAATGCCGGTCTGCAGACCTATGTACTAGGCAATCTCTCTCCTGCCACGTGGTACTTCGCGGTCAAGGCGTTGGCCGGCGGAGTCGAGAGCGACCTCTCAAACGTCGCCAGCAAGACAATTACCTGATCACGCGGGGATCCCTGGCTTGCCTGAAGACCAAGGGCTGGTGAAAACCGTCCCTTCTATTCTCGAAAATTGCGGGAAAGGCGAGGGGGCGAGGCAGGCAGGCGCCACCCGCAAGCCTGGAGTCCTAGGTCGGATCCGTGGCGCACCAACAACGCTTGTTGGGTTGCACTGCGCAAATGCCAGTGTTTTCGCCGAACACAGGCACCTATTTGCGACGGCTAGACTGCAACAATGGTACCTGCCTTCACGACGTGAGTGAACCTTGCGTTCCAGGCTCTCGACAGGTCCCCGGTGCGGGGCCATGATGCCGCGACTGAGCCAGTTCAGGAATCGCGTCGCGGGCACCAATGACTGCCAAGATCGGATTCACTTCCTTCGTGGAGGCTGTGCAGCGCAGCCATCTCGAAGCGTTGGTCTTCTTTAACGCAAGCCAGAAGCGCGTGCTCAACGGAATAATCGACGCAATCGAAAAATTTGGTCCACCCGAGATTGTTGAAGATCGGGGCAGGCTGCGAGTGCGGGTTAGCGGGAAAACGGAAGCACAGTCCCTGTTCGCAATAGACCAGGCCTCAGGCAGGCCGTTGGGAATAGTCGTCTACTTGCGCTCCGATCTCGAGAATATTTCGGTGCTGCATCTCGGCATTGCAGAGGAGTTCGCCACCGACGGGCCGCGTTCCGGGGAACATCTGCTGTTCAGGTTGTTACGCGAGTTGCGCCGCTGCAGTCGTCGCCTCAAGGGAGTACGCAGAATGGAGGTGGTCTACCTGTCGGGCCGCAACGAGACCCGGGGGCGAGCGAGTACCCGCAAGATGCTGCTATAGAGTGTCAGGGCTGGTCATCGGAACGTGTGCGCCCACGTACGATGTAGCCGCCTGATTTCTGGTCGGCTTCCAGCGTGAGGAGCTGGCGTTTCTGTGCCTCCTCCAGCAGTTCGCTGAACGTACGGAACCCGTAATAGCTTTCATTGAAGCCAGGATTGCGCCGCTTCAGGGCCTGCTTGACCATGGAGCCCCAGATCTTTTCGTCCTGGTCTCTCTCCTCGGCCAAAGCCTCGATCGTGTCGAGGACCAGATCAAAGGCCTGCAGCTTGCGCTCCTCGTCACCCTTGGGTGCATCCTTCTGGGCTTCGGTTGCGGGCTTGCGGGCCGACTGCTTGCGACGCGACCGCTGCTTGGTTTCATCCTGCCTGACCAGGTCGTCGTAGAAAATGAACTCATCGCAGTTGGCGATCAGCAGGTCTGAAGTCGAGCTCTTTACGCCAAGCCCGATCACTGCCTTGTTGTTCTCGCGCAGCTTGCTGACGAGTGGAGAAAAATCCGAGTCGCCACTGATGATGACGAACGTGTCGACGTGGGCCTTGGTGTAGCAAAGATCGAGGGCATCCACGACCAGGCGGATGTCCGCAGAGTTCTTCCCGGATATGCGCAGGTGCGGGATTTCGATCATCTCGAACGAGGCCTCGTGCATCGGCGCCTTGAACTCCTTGTAGCGCTCCCAGTCGCAATAGGCCTTCTTGACGACAATGCTTCCCTTGAGCAGCAGCCGCTCGAGTACCCGGTTGATGTCAAACTTGGCGTACTTGGCGTCACGAACGCCAAGGGCAACGTTCTCGAAATCGCAGAACAGAGCCATGTTTGTCGTGGGGTGCGCCATGTGCTTGCTTCGCTTCGAAAGTGGAACGCCGCGGGGGAATGCGGCTCAGGGGTCAGGGATTGCAGACCGTCGGGTGGTGGTGGCCTGATTCAGGCCGCCGGCAGCCCGTCTGGATAACGGGCTGCCGGGGCGAGACGTCTCTCAGCCGCGTTCGCGGGAAGCGAGTTCGTCGATGAGCTGGAGCAGCTGCTGGTTGCCACCGGCTGAGCCAACGTCAGCAGTGTACTTGCCATTGACGACAACCATCGGAACACCCTGCACGCGATACCGTCGGTTGAGCTCTTCAGCGCGCTTCAGCTTGGCCTCGACTGCGAATGAATTCGCAGCCTTCTTGTAGGCATCGGCTGTAACGCCGTGCTGGCCGAGAAACGCGACGATCTTGTCGGTGGTGTCGAGCAAGTTCCTGTTGACGTTGATCTCGCGGAAGATCACCGGATGGAGCTCCTCAAGCTTGCCGAGGGCTTCCACCGTATAGAACAGACGCGCATGGGTCTTGAGCATGTCGTTCCACATCGCGGGAACGCGCACGAACTGCACGTAGGGAGCCTTGCCCGACTTGCGCCAGCTCTCGACCGAAGGGTCCAGCGCGAAGCAGTGAGGGCAACCATACCAGAAGATTTCCACAGCTTCGACCTGGCCGGGGGAGACGCTAGTCGGCTGAGCCGGGACCAGCGGCTTGTAATTCACCCCTTGCTGGAATCGGGACGCCTGCGCCTGAGCGGAGGCAACCGGAGAAAAGTCGCGCAATCTGAGGGAACCTGACGAAACGGGCGACTCGTCAACAGTCTCCTGCTGGTCCTCGATCTCGCTGATCTCGCCCGCCGTCGAAACCTGACCGGGTTCCGTTACGGAGGCTTGAGGGGGAGCGTCAGCGACGGGCGCAGAAACCGCGGGGGCTTCGGACGCAGGTGCGGGCGGCGCCGCTGGCTCAACGGGCTTGTCAGGAGAGCAAGCAGCGACAATCACCAGCCAGCTGGCAGCCAAGGTAGCAATGAGCGGCTTCATGCTTGTCTTCATGGAAGTCATCCTCTTAGCGTAGACCCTGAACGTAAGACGCCAGCGCATCAATTTGTCCGTCGGTAAGCAATGCCGCGACGTTTCTCATCATCTGGTTCTGGTCCGTCGCACGATCGCCTCGCTTATAGGCCCGCAGTTGCGCGGCGACGTAGGTTGCGTGCTGACCCTTGATAGCGGGATACAAGGCAGCGGGATTGCCGTTGCCCCCCGGGCCATGACATGCGATGCAGGCGGTCAACTGTGCTTTCTGATCACCGCCGCGATAGAGCTTCTGGCCGAGGGCAACCTTGCCTGCATCCGCCTCGAGACCTTTCGCACGCTGTGCCGAAAAGTACGCACCGAGGTCCAGCATGTCCTGATCCGACAGCGCGGCGGTCATGGGCGCCATCAGCACGTTGGCTCGGCTCCCGGACTTGAATGCCTTAAGCTGCTTGACGATGTATTCGGAGTGTTGGCCGGCGATCGATGGCCATTCCGGGTTGACGCTATTGCCATCGAGACCGTGGCAGGCTACACAGGTCGCCGCTTTTGCCTGTCCCGCCTCTGCCGATCCGGTTTCGCCCTGGGCGAAGACGGCCTGACCGATGCATAGGCTGGCAATAACGGCTATCGACTTGAACTTCATCGTGACAACTCCCCTAGATACTCGTCCCGCCAGACCCGAACAGGCCTGAAGCTCCTTGCCGGGCAAGCCTGACTCAGGAGCCCGGCTTCTACCTGGCGCGGACAGCCTCGCAGGACCCTAAGGTGCGGCGGATGGCTCTGGTGCAGGACTACGGAATTGTACACTAAGGAGCGCAAACGCTAGCCGCCCGGTGGTTCATTTAGGAACTCTTATGTCCCAGTATCCAAACGTTAAATTCATGCTGGGCGCCTGGCAACCCGGGCAGTTCCCCAGCGATATCGGTGCGGAAGTGGCTCTCGTCGGCCGGTCGAACTCCGGTAAATCGAGCGCCCTCAACACTCTGATGGGCCGCAAGGGGTTGGCCAGGATCAGCAAGACGCCAGGATTGACGCAGCAAATCAACTTCTTCGAAATCAGCCCCAGTGAGCGACTCGTCGACTTGCCGGGATACGGATTTGCGAAGGTTCCGGCCAGGATCCAGGAGCACTGGCGGGAGTTGATGATGCGGTATTTCGAGTCGCGGCAGTCCCTGACCGGGATCATGGTCATCATGGATGCGCGTCGGCCGCTGCGCGATCTCGACTGGCAGATGCTGGAATGGGCCGAGGCCCGCCAGATCCCGGCTCATCTCATCGTGACCAAAGCCGACAAGTTGAGCCGCGACGAAGGGTTGCGCACCCTCAAGCAAGTTCGTGCCGACGCCCCCTCATACGCCACGGCACAGCTTTTTTCGTCGGTCAGCAAGGCTGGGACCGAGGAAGCTCGGGCCTGGCTCGATGCGCGACTAAAAGAACCCCGGCAACCTCACGAGGAGGCCACCGGGGCGGCCTAGCCCGGCATGGGGATGCACCGGGGCAGTATTGCCCGCAAAAAGGGAGAATCGCGGGAAAGAGCACCGCAAAGGCGCTCACAATCAGGGACCTCGCCAGCCGCGCCGAAGTTCCCGACACCCTGTCCAAAGTTTTTGCTTGGTGCGACCCAAGGAGCGAGTGGCCGGGGCGCCGCCGCTAGAGGAACGTCCAGGTCAGCCCGATCGAAAACAGGTTCACGTCGTCCAGTTCTTTGATCTTGAAGACTTCGTATTCGCCGCGGATGCTGAGACTCAAGAGCCGGAACTGCACGCCGACCCCGTAAGAAAGGTCAGTGCCGCTCTCGTTCATAGACAGGGCGGGCAGGGCGGGGGCACTCAGGCTCGCATCCCAGTTCACCAGTCCCGCTTTGGCAAAGACATCAACCGGACCGACCGGCAGAAAGCCAACCGCGTAGGCAGAGATACCCTTACCCTCTGATTTGATGTTGATGGCCCCGACCGAATCATCGGTGCTGCCAAAATCAACGTAGTTCACCTCGACACCGAGCCAATCAAGAGGCCTCAGGCCTGTAATGATCTTGTAGGCCGTGCCCGCACCATCAAACTTCACGGCCTGTTCCGTCCACTGGATGCTGGACTGGCCAAGGCTGCCACCCAGATAGAAGCCGTTGTCTGCCGCCTGAACGGACCCGCAGCCCAATCCCATGAGGACTGCGGGCAACATGAACTTGCGCATGGATGTGTTCCTCAACGGACGTCGTCTTGCTTGCTACCCGATACGAAGTCGATCGTAGCAGTCGTACGCAGGAACGAAATTGTCGGAGAAACCCGACACATTGCCCCCATCCGGGCTCAGTGCGCTTCGTCCCAGTTCTTCCCCACGCCGACATCTACTTTGAGCGGTACCAGGAGCCTGGCCGCACCCGACATGCGTTCGCGCACCTGCTCCACCACGGCATCAACGCGATCGGTGGCAACCTCAAGAATCAGTTCGTCGTGCACCTGCATGATCAGCCTGGCACCGACGCTCTCCTTGCCGAGCCAGGACGCAATATCGATCATCGCGAGCTTGATGATGTCCGCGGCAGTCCCCTGCATCGGTGCATTTATGGCACTGCGCTCTGCATACTGGCGCAATGCGCTGTTCCGCGACTGAATATCCGGCAGATGTAGCCGGCGACCAAAAACCGTCTCGACGTAGCCCTGGTCGCGCGCGCGTTGGCGGGTCTCGTCCATGTAGCGCTTCACGCCGGGATACCGCTCGAAATAGAGATCGACATACTTCTGTGCGTCGCCACGGCCTATGCCTAGCTGCTTTGCGAGGCCAAAGGCCGACATGCCGTAGATCAGGCCGAAATTGATCGCCTTGGCCGAGCGGCGCTGTTCGGCGGTCACCTCTGCCAGCGGCGCGCCGAAGACTTCCGCTGCCGTTGCCTGGTGGACATCCCGGTCCTCCGCAAACGCCTGCAATAATCCGGCATCACCCGACAGGTGCGCCATGATCCGGAGTTCGATCTGGGAATAGTCTGCAGCAATCAGCGCGGTGCCCGGCGGCGCAATGAATGCCTGCCGGATTCGCCGGCCCTCCGGAGTGCGGATCGGGATGTTCTGCAGGTTCGGATCCGTTGAAGACAGCCGCCCCGTTGCAGCGATTGCTTGATGATAAGAGGTGTGTACCCTGCCTGTGCGTGGATTGATCTGTTCGGGCAACTTGTCCGTATAGGTCGATTTCAACTTCGAAAGGCTGCGGTACTGCAGGACAACACGGGGCAACTCGTGCGCTTCCGCGAGTTCCTCAAGGACATCCTCGGCGGTGGAGGGTTGGCCAGTGGGCGTCTTGCGCAGC